>Ga0310786_10000650_pt1 | contig 55811 bp, 55 predicted proteins | sample AusTroGonzalo_MG_FD_203881 | JGI IMG/M metagenome (GOLD analysis project Ga0310786, IMG submission 203881) | Bovine rumen microbial communities from tropical cattle in Woodstock, Queensland, Australia - Gonzalo_03 (v2) (version 2) | ecosystem: Host-associated > Mammals > Digestive system >...
CCCGCTATGGTGCCGTCCTTTTCCAGTACCACGGCCGTGTTATGATACAGCCCTGGTGCACGGCGTTCGAAGAGCGAAGTCACGATGACTACGCCCAGTTGCTTGGCCAGCTCCCCGAAGAACGCTGTTGACGGTCCTGGTATGGGTTCGGCTAGGTCGAAGTTGTTGACATCCTCCACCTGACAGAAGTAGAGCGAGTTGTGCAGTTCCTGCAGCACGATGAGTTTTGCCCCGCGCTTGGCCAGGTCGCTGATGCCCTCGGCCAGTCGCAGCAGGTTCTGCTTCGTGTCGGCTACGTTGTGTTGTTGTAAGAATCCTATCTTCATAAGAGTTTCCAAATATGGCTGCAAAGGTACGAATAAGCGAGTAAAGTACAAAACAAAAGGCTTTTTATTTTTACTTTCGAGCAAAAGTATCTTCGGCCTTCAGGTCAGACTAGTGCAAACCGAGCGAAATGCAGAATAAAAACGTAATTTGTTTCTTTTTTAAAAAAAACAATTATTCTGACTTAATATTTTACTCTTTGTTACGTATTATATATGTATGATACGGACAGAATTCGAACAAATTGCCCAGCCGTTAAGGACGCAGATGCTGAAAGTGGCACTGGACTTCTTCGGTTTACAGGATGACGCCGAGGACGTGACCCAGGATGCGATGGTACAGCTCTGGAGCTATTGCGAAAAGATAGACAGTGGCCGCAATGTGTCTGGGCTTGCCGTCAGGGTAGCCAAGAACTGCTGTATCAATTACTATCGGAAACGTCAAGCGGAACAGCAGCGGTACCATAATATCGGACAGCAGATGGTGAGCCAACGAGACACGTCTGACTCGCCGCAGGAAATCCTGGAAGCCAAGGACACACAGCGGATGATGAACGAGGTGATGGCGTTGTTGAAGCCTCGAGAACGCCATCTGTTTGAAATGCGACAGGCGGAGGGCCTGTCAACGGAACAAATCTCCGGACAGACAGGCATATCCAAAACCTCTGTCACCGTAATGCTCTCTGCTGCAAGAAAGAAAGTCTTTACAGAACTAAAAAAGAGAATGAAACAATGACAAACAAGGACATACAAAAACTGATTGACAAGTATCTCGATGGAGAGACTACTCCGACGGAAGAGCGCCAACTGGCTCGCGAGCTCCAGCGCGACGACCTGCCCGAGGAATGGAAGGCCATCCGCCTGATGCTGGGAGAACTGGCAATGGGAGAGGTGGCGTATGACCAGATCATGGAAGAGCGCAGGCAGAAGCCCCGCATCCTGAAACTGTGGCCTTGGCTGGCGGCCGCTTGTGTCGCCGCCTTGCTTGTCGTCTTCCTCGGTCCTCCAAGAAATGACACTCCTACCCAGCCTCAGATAGCAAAGGTAGTGCCTCAGAATCCTCAACCTGTCCACAATGTACTGGATAGCGACGACGTTAAGGAAAAACCTCAGGCAACGGTTCCCCAAAAAGTTGCAAAGGCTCTGCGAAAAGCCCGGAAGAAGCAAGTCGCCAAGCCTGAGAACAGCGAAAGGACACCAATCAAGGTAGAAATGAGTGACATCATTCCCTACGAAGACCCGTACATGCAATTTGCGGAACAGGCAAGAGCACTGCGAGAGAGGGGCAACCGCGTCATTCAGCGCGTTTCAATGAACTCACTTCCACAAAACGACAACCTATTAAAAGATATTTAAAAACATGAAAAGAATCATCACAGCAATACTATCAGTCATCCTGTCATTAACAATCTCTGCACAGGACAGGACACCCATGGACAAGATATGGGAAGAAATAGAAAATATCATATCTGTACGTCAAGACAGCAAAATGAAGATCAACCACGGTGGTGGCCAACTGCTATACGTCCACAACGGCATAGTCGGAAAGGATTTCCTTTGTTCAGCCGACTGCGAAGGCGTTACATCTTCTTTTGAAAATATGACGCCTGAAGAAATTGAAGCCGCCAACGAAAGAAATCGTAAAGTCTTCGACGGCATCTTCGGTGCCATCAGACATAACCTCGACTCATTGATGGAAATATCGGAAGAGAGCTATCACTTCGAGTCGCATAGTCATGGCAATGACACCATCATCTATTCACTTTGCCTGAAGAACGGAGAAGATTCTATTGCGAGAATCAAGGCAAATGACGGCACGATGTTTTATCCCGAAGCACTCGAAACCGTGTTTTTCAACTTCACAGCGAGTCCGAAACCATGCGGTAAGCACATCAGAGGCTTTGGAACGTTAGGATACAACAAGAGACTTCCCCTGCCCGGTGGAAGGAGTTACTATTTTGACAAGGAGCCGTATTTGGAAACTATCACACCGCTCCTGAAGCAGAAAGGCATCAAATCATGGAATTTCAAGTGGACGCAAAGCGATGACTATGATATAGACAGTAACAGGTATCAGGAGTTTGAGAGTAGTGAGAGAGTAGGTTCCTTTGGACCTAAAAACGCAGGACAAACCGTGGGAACGATGTACTTCATACCACGAGAACAGAAAGAATTGGCAGAAGCGCTCTTCACTTCTATCGACAGCACCACACTCCATTACACGGAGATTCACCCGGAACAGATGTTCAGGTATTCTTATAATGTAAAAGAACTGGTGATGCAATATACTGAAAGCAACAATATTACCGGACTTTTTGAAGGACATACAGGCAAAGGCAATGTTTCTACGCGCGTTTTCTTTGGCATCACCCCCCAGGGTTACTATGTCGCGATAGCCGATGTGGAAAATAATTTCTGCATTCCAAAGGAATGGTATAAGCTCAAGAGCTATATCGATGGCAAGAAGGTCTATCGGAAATAGCCTCATGGGTAATACTGCATGGTGCAGCAGTGCAGGCTGCCATGCTGGCGGATAACGGGACGGCAGTCGATGCCGACCATCTCGCGGTCAGGGAAGGCCTGTTGGATGATGTCACATGCCTCGCGGTCAAGGTCGGGCTGGCCGTAGGTGGGGTAGAGCACGGCACCATTCACCACTAGGTAGTTGGCGTAGGTGGCTGGCAGACGGTTGTCACCGTCGTAGATGGGCCGGGGCATGGGTAGCTTCAGTAGGCGGTAGGGACGGCCGTCGAGAGTGCGCAGGGCCTGCAGCTCCTTCTCCATTAGCAGGAGTTCCGGGTACTGCTCGTCGGAAGGGTCGTCGCAGCCCACGTACAGGATGGTATCATCGGGGCAGATGCGTACCAGCGTGTCGATGTGGCCGTCGGTATCGTCGCCTGTCAGTCGTCCGTGGTTGATCCAAACCACGCGCTCGGCTCCTAGGTACTGCTTGAGTCGTTCCTCGATCTGCTGCTGTGTCAGTGGCTGGTTGCGATGGGGAGCCATGAGGCAGTGAGTGGTCGTGAAAACGGTGCCCTGGCCGTCGCTTTCGATGCTGCCGCCTTCGAGCACGAAGTCCAGATGTGGCTCGTACTGCCCTTTCACGATGCCGCGTTCATGGAGCTGACGGTTGATGGCGTTGTCCAGGTCGGCAGGGAACTTCTCGCCCCATCCGTTGAAGCAAAAATCCTGAAGAATGACTCCTCTCTCCTCTTCAACCACCGTAATGAAGCCGTGGTCGCGTGCCCAGGTGTCGTTGGTGTCAATCGGTAATCCGTAATCCGTATTCTGTAATCCCTTCTGTCCCACGACAATCAGTCCCTCGCGTTTGCTGATCTCGCGTGCCATCTGCTCATATACAACGGTGATTTCGCTGAGCATGGGTGCCCAGTCGGTGTCCTTGTGTGGCCACGTCAGCTGTACTGCACTTTGCCTTTCCCATTCGGCTGGCATGCGTCTCTTGCTCATAGCTTATGTTTCTCGTATAAAAAATATGTTGCAAAGGTACAAAATATTTCTTAATTCTTCATTCTTAATTCTCAATTATTTTGTATCTTTGCACCATATAATATTGATAATATGTTAGAGCTGCACGATGTAATGGTCAAGCCACTTCAGCAAACCCTGTCCTTGACGGTGGATGGGGGACAGATGGTGTGTCTTTCCGGGCCGAAGGGAGCCGGGAAAACCACCGTCTTGCGTGCCGTTCTGGGCTTGCAGCCGATAGCGGGAGGCTATATCAGCATTGACGGTGAACTGCTGACGCCGCTCTCTGCCTCCTATTTCCGCAAGGACATGGGTTATGTCCCCACGCGGCTGGTGCCTATTCCCGGTCAGGAGCGTGTCGCCGACGTGAGCCGGATGCTTTTCGGGTTGTCTGAAAACCAGCACGTCAAGACGGAAGAAACAGACGACAGGCTCTGGCACGAGCTGACGCTGACGGAGCAGTACCTGAAGCTGCTGACGCTTGTCACCCAGCAGAAGCGCCGACTGTTCCTGATTGACGAGCCTCCCATGGCCCTGGAGGGTGTGGCGCTTAATGCGATGCTTGACTGCCTGCGCGAGTTAATGGCTTCTGGCGCTTCCGTGCTGATGGCCAACAATCTGCTCTCTATCAGTTATTTGGCGAATAATGTAATTCTTTTGAAATGAAAATATCTTCAATCAACAGTCGGTTATTGTTGCCCTTGTGCGTGGCCTCGTGTCTGATGGTTGCCGTGACGGGCATGATTGATTATCTGGTGTTTAGATGGGTGTTTGACGGTTTCAACCCGCTAATGATGGTTCCCGTCCTGTTACTGCTGGCTGACGAATCGTTTGTCGTGGGCCGCACGGGCATGTTGATACACTATCATACCCGTCATACGCAAGAGGGACTACGGGAATTTCTGATGGGCAATGGTGCCAAGCAGTTCGAAGCCCTGCTGCCCTATTACCGACGTGTCATCGGGCGTTCGCTGCTGCTGTCGGCATGGCGCTGGTTGCTGATCATGCTGATCATGCTGTTCGCCTTGTGCTTTGTGCTGCTTTTCGGTGGTCTTTCCTTCGTCCAGGCTTTGTGGCTGTTGTTGGGAATCATGCTTTCGGTCATCTGCTGTTCGGTCCTGTCATTGCTGTGTTCGGCATTCCTGTATGACCGCCTGAATAGATAGCAAAAATTTGAGAGCGGCCAATCGACCGCTCTCAACCAACACAAAAACTAAACTAGACTTAACTAATATGCTTATTGGGATTTTCACAAACCCTCAATAGCAGGGGCAAAGATACAAACATTATTTGAATCTTGCAATATCTTTTCGGATTTTTTTTGTATTTTAATGCGCGAGCCTATACTTTTATCGTTTTATTTAGCAGATAATGGTCTAAAATAACCATAGCTGCCATCGCTTCTACTACGGGTACGGCACGTGGTAGAACACAGGGGTCGTGACGCCCACGGGCGGTGATTGTCGTGGCATTGCCATCCACGTCAATCGTCGGCTGTTCGCGCAACAGGGTGGCCACGGGCTTAAAGGCCACGCGGAAATAGATGTCCTGTCCGTTGGAGATACCGCCCTGTATGCCGCCACTGTGGTTGGTTTTCAGGGGTTGAGATTTGAGATTTGAGGTTTGAGGGAGGAAAATGTCGTTCTGCTCGCTGCCACGCTGGGTCACACCGTCGAAGCCAGCACCGTACTCAAAGCCCTTGACGGCATTGATGCTCAGCATCGCAGCACCCAGATCGGCATGTAGCTTGCCGAATTCAGGTTCTCCCAGTCCTATCGGGCAGCCCTTCACTACACAGCTGATGATGCCTCCGATGGTGTCGCCCTCGGCCTTCACCTCACTGATGAGCAGTTCCATGGCAGCAGCCTTCTCTGCATCGGGACAGCGCACAGCATTCGACTCCGTCAGCGACAGGTCATAGTGCCTGTAGTCCTTGTCCAAGGCGATGCTTCCCACCTGCTGGGTATAGGCTTGGATACTGATGCCAAGCTGGCGCAAGGCTAGTTTGGCCAGCGCGCCAGCCACACAGCGGCTGATAGTGATACGGGCCGACGAACGGCCACCGCCACGATGGTCGCGCGTACCATATTTATTAAAGTAGGTGAAGTCTGCATGTGACGGTCGGAACAGGTTACGCATGTTCTCGTAGTCCTGTGAGTGCTGGTTCTCGTTGCGCACAATGAATCCGATGGGCGTTCCCGTGGAGCGTCCTTCGAACACACCGCTCAGCAGCTCTACCTGGTCGGCCTCCTTGCGGCTGGTGGTGATGGCGCTCTGGCCGGGTCGGCGACGCTTCAGCTCATGTTGGATGAACTCTAGGTCTATCTCGATGCCGGCAGGCATGCCGTCAACCACACCGCCGATGGCGGTGCCGTGACTCTCGCCGAACGTTGTCAGCGTAAATATGTTTCCGAACGTATTTCTCATACTTCTTCCTTCTCACTTCTAACCTCTTACTTCATCAATGATGGCAGTGTCCGCAACCGCAGCCGCCTTCACCGTGATGGTGGTCGCATCCCTTGTCGTGCTCGTGGTCACAGCCGCCTTCGCATTCGTCGCAGCCGCAACCGCAACCCTCACCGTGTATGTGGTTGATGAGCATCTGGATCTCCTCGTTGGTAGCCTCGCGGTTCTCGGTGATAAGGCCGCTGAAGAGCAGCGTCTCACCTGCCAGCGGGTGGTTCAGGTCTATTGTGACCTTCTCCTCGGTCACTTCCAGTACGCGGCCATAGAAGTGGTTGCCGTCCTCGTTCTGCAGGGGCACTATAGCACCTTTGTAGATGTGCTCCTTATCGAACTCGCCGTTGACGTGGAAGACGCTACGGTCAAGATGGAGAACCCGCTCTTCCTGGTGGTCGCCATACGCCTCGTCCTTGCTGAGCTGGAAGGTGAAGGTCTTTCCCTTCTCCAGGTCCTTGACGTTGTTCTCGAAAGCGTCAAGGGCGAAGCCGAAGCCAGTGATGAAATCGAACGGCCGTTCGGGTGTCGTTTGTTCTACGAGGTGTTCACCTTTCTCATCTACCGTGTAGAGCTTGTACTGCACGGCGATGTATCTGTTCTTTGTCTCTGCCATTATATGAATATCTTGTTAATTGTCTGCAAAGGTAAGAATAAGTGAGCAGAAATGAAAATAAAACGTAATTTATTTTGCATTTTGCTCGGTTTTCACTACCTCTGACCTTCGGTCGAAGGTACTCCCGTTGACTATATCTTTCTCCCTCGCGACTCGGTCAAACATGAAAGCATGATGGCTCTCGCTGCTCCGTCGATTTGAAAAAAAGCAAATAAAATTTGTTTTTTTGCTCACTTATTCGTACCTTTGCAGCGTGAAAATAAAAGAAGTGCTGAACGCCCTTGAACGATTCGCGCCTCTGCCCTTGCAGGAAAGCTGGGATAATGCTGGCCTGCAAGTTGGATTGACAGAGACGGAGGTTTCAGGGGCATTATTGTGTCTGGAAGTCAACGAACAGGTTGTTGACGAAGCCATTCGGAAGGGTTGTAACCTCATTGTGAGCCACCACCCCCTGCTGTTCCGTGGGCTGAAGCAGATCAGCGGAAGCGACTATGTACAGCGCTGTGTGGTCAAGGCCATCAAGAATGACATCTGCGTCATCTCCATGCATACGAACATGGACAATGCGCTTGGTGGCGTGAACTTCAAGATGGCAGAGAAAATGGGGGCGACCGTTCGAGGAGAAAGGAGAGAGGAGAAAGAAAGGAAAGATGAAAAGATCTCCATGGTGGTGGCGGAACTGCCGGAGCCGATGGCTGCCGCAGACTTTGTTCGGCTGCTAAAACAGACATTTAGTGTGGCGTGCTGCATGTGTAATGAGTTGTTGCAGCGTCCTATCAAGACGGTGGCCATTTGTGGCGGAGCAGGCGACTTCATGCTGCCTGATGCAGTGGCGGCTGGTGCCGATGCCTTCGTGACGGGCGAGATGCACTACCACGTGTTCTTCGACCATGAGCAGCAGATACAGATCTGTGTCATCGGCCACTACCAGAGTGAGCAATATACCAGTGAACTGTTCCGTGAGGTTATTCAGAAGGAATGTCCTGACGTTCGCACGGAAATAGCAGAAACGAATACGAATCCGATAAAGTATTATTAAAATAGTAAATCTTTAAAAATTAAAAAGATGGCAAAGAAAGATCCTACAGACCTGTCGGTAGAAGAGCGCCTGAAAACCCTCTACCAGATGCAGACAGCGCTCTCGGCCATTGACGAGAAGCGCGCATTGAGAGGCGAACTGCCTCTGGAAGTGCAAGACCTTGAAGACGAGATTGAAGGTCTCTCAACGCGTATTGAGAAAATTCAGCGTGACATAGACGAATTCCAGAAGGCTGTTTCCCAGAAAAAAGGTGAGATTATCGATGCTCAGGCGAGTGTGGAGCGTTACCAGAAACAGCTGAACGACGTGAAGAACAACCGTGAGTACGACACGTTGTCAAAAGAAATTGAGTTCCAGACGCTGGAGATTGAGCTCTGCAACAAGAAGATCAAGGAGGCTCAGGCACGTATTGCTGAGAAACAGGAAGAACTGAAGTCGAACCAGGAGATCATCGAGGACCGCAAGAACGACCTCGAGGTAAAGAAGAATGAACTGGACGAGATCATGGAGGAGACTCGTGCCGAAGAGGATAAGCTGAAGACGAAGGTGAAGGACCTGGAGGCCAAGATTGAGCCGCGTCTGCTGACGTCATTCAAGCGCATCCGCAAGAATGCCCGCAACGGTCTGGGTATTGTCTATGTGCAGCGTGATGCCTGCGGTGGTTGCTTCAACAAGATTCCGCCCCAGCGTCAGTTGGACATCAAGATGCATAAGAAGATTATTGTCTGTGAATATTGCGGACGTATCATGATTGACCCCGAACTGGCTGGTGTGAAACTCGATAAGCCGGTAGAGGAGAAGAAGACACGTAAGCGTGCTATTCGCAAGACCGTCAAGAAGGCAGAGACGGAAGAGTTTTCTGAGCAATAAATACAGGATAGGCTTGTCCTATCGGTAGTGTTGTACTCCGCAGCAATGATTCATATTGCTGCGGAGTATTTTTATGGACAATTTGATTCAAGGACACTTCATAATAAGGTTAATTCGTTTTCAAAAAGCATTGAAAACGACAAAAAACGGTCTAAAAAAGTAGTTTTTGACGTTTTTTTTTGGAACTTATCTTTTTTTTTATTTATTTTGCAGCTGATTAAATTGCGGAAAAGAGTAAAATTCAATATTAACAAACAAATAGAAATAACATGAAAAAGCTATTTTTAATGCTTGCTGTAGCTGCCTTGTCAGCACAGACAATGTCTGCTCAAACTGTATTGGAGAGTATGACTTTTGATAATGTGTACATTGGTATCAATGGTGGTATTAATGCACCTGGTACGGGCTATAAGGTGTTGAAAAACATAAATCCCGAGGCAGGTATCCGTATTGGCCGTTACTTCACTCCTGTATTTGGTCTGGCTGCTGAGGGTATTGCCCGTTTCGGTGACAAACCCGGTGAGTACAGTAAGAATTTCGTTAAGAGTACTAATGTGATGCTGTTGGGTACTGTAAACCTGAGCAACTGGTTTGGTAAGTATCCTGGCCAGCCTCGTGATTTTGAGGTTGTAGCCCTTGCTGGTATGGGTTGGGAGCACCTCTATGGTTGTGATTTTTCTCCTAATGCAAGTAATGAGAAAAATGCCCTTACCTCTAAGGCTGGTGTTGATTTCAACTTCAACCTTGGCGAGAAGAAGGCTTGGCAGATTTATATTGAGCCGAACATTGTTTGGGCACTGAACCGTAACGACAACAACCGTGTTAAGTATAGCTTGGGTGATGCTGTTATCGGCGTGCTTGCAGGTGTGAACTACAAGTTCTTGAACAGCAATGACACTCATAACTTCAAGATTGCTGAGCTTCGTGATCAGCTTGAGATTGACGGTCTGAACGACAAGATCAACGAGCTTCGTGCTAACCTGAACGATAAGGATGCTCTGCTGGCTGCTAAGGATGCTCAGATCCGTGACCTGCAGGCTGCTCTTGACGCTTGTAACAGCAAGCCTTGTGATCCTGTCTATGTGAAACCCGCTACTGCAACCAACCTGCAGCCGACTGTACTCTTCCGTAAGGCAAAGACTGTCATCGATCCCGCACAGTATGCTCCTATCGAACTGATTGCTTCTTACATGAGAAATCATCCTGAGGCAAAGGTTGAGGTGAAGGGTTATGCTTCTGTTGAAGGTCCTCTGGATCTGAACAACTGGCTGGCTGATGAGCGTGCTAAGGTTGTGATGAACGCCCTGATCAAGAAGTATAAGATTTCTGCTGACCGTCTGACCTGTAAGGGTTGCGGTCCTACGGATAAGCTCTTCGAGCAGCTCGAGTTCAACCGTGTTGCTACATTCAACGACGTTACAAAGGAATAATAAATCGGAAAGATTTTATTGATTAAACATGCAATGGTCTCCGCAGCCGTAAGGTTGCGGAGATTTTTTGTGTTATATATTTGGTTTTTCGCTCAGTTTGCGTTATCTTTGTCCTCCGAATGAATAAACCTAAGCAATATGAATAAGTTAAGACAACTTGTGCTGCTGTTGATGCTGGCAGTGGCTCTCGGCGCCGTAGCACAGCGGCATATCGTGGATTTGCGCCAGTGGCAGTTCTCGCGCGACGGAATAGCATGGCAGCAGGTCACCATACCTCACGACTGGGCCATCAGTGGGCCGTTTGACAAGAAATGGGACCTTCAGCGTGTAGCTATAGAGCAGAACGGTGAGACGGAAGCCACGGAGAAGAGCGGTCGTAGTGGTGCCTTGCCGTGGATAGGCGAGGGGCACTATCGGGCAACCGTTACCATTAAGGAGCCTGTCGGACATGCCGAACTGGTGTTCGACGGTGCCATGAGCGAGCCTGTGGTGAAGATAAACGGTCAGGAGGCAGGACGTTGGGCATACGGCTATAATGCGTTCCGTATCGATGCGACACCGTTTCTGAGGACAGGCGAGAATACGATAGAGGTGGGTCTGACTAACGTTGAAGAGAGCTCACGCTGGTATCCGGGTGGTGGTCTTTACCGCCCTGTGGAACTGGTGCTGACGCCAAAGAGCCATATTGATGCCTGGCAGATTTGTGTGCGTACTCTGTCCATTCAGGAAGGAAAGGCCATTATGAGCGTTTCGGCCAAGGTTGTGAATCCGCTGTATGGACAGGTATTACGGGCGTCGGTTGTAAACCCTGATGGAAATGTTATCAAGGAAGAGCAGATACCAGTACACTCAAGCGGTCAGGTTGCGTGTGTCGTGGAGGTGGAGCATCCGCAGTTGTGGACGCCCGAGACACCTTATTTATATAATATAGTATTACGATTGGCTGCCGATGACCAGACACAGACGCGTTTCGGTATCCGTACCATCAGGGTTTCGAAAGAGGGCGGTTTCCAGTTGAACGGTGTGACGCGCAAGCTGAAGGGTGTCTGCCTGCATCATGACTTAGGTCCGCTCGGTGCAGCCATTAACAAGGCGGCGCTCATCCGTCAGATCAAGACGATGAAGGAGATGGGTGCCGATGCCATCCGTACCTCCCATAACATGCCGAGTCAGTGGCAGATGGACGTCTGTGACTCGCTGGGTATGATGGTCATGGCCGAGTCGTTCGACATGTGGATTTATCCCAAGTGCAAGAACGGCTATGCCCGTTTCTTCAAGGAGTGGGCCGACCGTGATATGGAGAACCTCGTACTGCGCAATCGCAACCATCCCAGCATCGTGATGTGGTCGATTGGCAACGAGATTCCTGAGCAGTGGAGTGACGAGGGACGTGAGATATCGCGTCACCTGCAGGACCTCTGCCATCGTCTCGACCCAACGCGTCCTGTGACACAAGGTATGGACCGTGCCGAGGATGCGCTGAAGAGCGGCTTTGCACAGGTGATGGACGTGCCGGGATTCAACTACCGCGTCCATAAGTACGAGAACAATATCCGTCAGCTGCCCAAGGGCTTCCTGTTAGGTTCAGAGACGGCATCGACGGTCTCTTCGCGTGGCATCTATAAATTCCCTGTAGTGCCAGACGATAACGCACGTTTCTCGTCGTGGACGGAGAATTACGACCCGAAGGCCATAGAGACGGCTGACGGCCAGTGCTCTAGCTACGATGTGGAGTACTGCCCGTGGTCGAACCTGCCCGATGACGACTGGGTGTGGCAGGATGAGAAGCCGTGGGTCATCGGTGAGTTTGTCTGGACGGGCTATGACTACCTAGGTGAACCGTCACCCTATGACGAATATTGGCCGGCACGTTCCAGTTATTTCGGTATCTGCGACTTAGCCGGTCTGCCGAAGGACCGCTACTATCTGTACCGCAGCCATTGGAATCACGAGGAGCATACACTCCATATGCTGCCTCATTGGACGTGGCCGGGTCGCGAGGGTGAGGTGACGCCCGTCTATGTCTATACCGACTATCCTGAGGCTGAACTTTTTGTTAATGGCCGTTCTCAGGGAAGTATCAAGAAGAATGCTGCCAGTCGTCTTGACCGCTATCGTCTGCGCTGGAACGATGTACGCTACGAGCCTGGTACGGTAGAGGTGGTTGCTTATGATGCAGAGGGTAGGGAAGCTGCCCGTACCCGTCAGGTGACGGCTGGTGAACCTGTTGCGCTACAGTTGGTTGCCGACCGTACCGTCTTAAAGGCCGATGGCGACGACCTGGCATTTGTTACTGTGTCACTAATTGACAAGGATGGCACGTTCTGCCCTATGGCTGACGATGAACTGACATTCAGCGTCACAGGTGCTGGCGTCTATCAGGCTGCCTGCAACGGTGATGCCACGAGCTTGGAACCCTTTACGGAGCCTCAGATGCGCCTCTTTAGCGGCCAGTTGGTCATTGTCGTCCGTACGACAAAAGTCCCTGGCGACATTGTCCTGACCGTTACGGACACCAAACGAGGACTGTCGAAGAGCCTGACAATCAATAGTAGGTGATTGTTTTGCAGGAATTTGGAAGATCGGCACGAGGATTGTAATAAGATAAATCCATTGGGGAAACGGCACCTGAAGCATGCGTACTTGGCACCGATGCTTTGTATGTACACTTATAGGCACTCATCGCTATTGTGGTTTGTCAATAAAAATAGGAGGATTTATTTGCTTTTTTACTCACTTATTCGTACCTTTGTGCCCGAATATGGAAAGCGGAAAGCTTCGATTGTTGGGAATGACGCCTGCAGAGCTGAAGACGGTTGTGCAGGAGTTGGGTATGCCCGCCTTCACGGCGAAGCAGATAGCACAGTGGCTCTATGTGAAGCACGTCGCTGCGATTGACGAGATGACCAACCTGTCGAAGCAGAATCGCGAGCGCCTTGCCCAGCAGTATGAGGTGGGCCTCATGCCGCCCATTGACTGCCAGCGTTCGAAGGATGGTACCATCAAGTACCTGTTTCCAGTATATTGCGACAAGGTCACGATAAGCGAGGGACAGCGTTTTGTGGAAACCGTCTATATCCCCGACGGTGAGCGTGCCACGCTGTGTGTGTCCTGTCAGGTGGGTTGTAAGATGAACTGCCTGTTCTGTCAGACAGGTAAGCAGGGGTGGGAGGGAAACCTCACTGCCGCCGACATCCTGAACCAGATATATGCGCTGCCTGAGGCCGAGAGCCTGACGAACATTGTCTTCATGGGACAGGGTGAGCCGATGGATAACCTCGACAACGTGCTGCGTGCTACGGAGGTGCTGACGGCCGACTGGGGCTACGCTTGGAGTCCCAAGCGTATCACGGTGAGCAGCGTCGGCGTTCCGCATAAACTCAAGCGTTTCTTGGATGAAAGCCAGTGTCATGTGGCCATCTCCATGCATTCGCCCATTCACGAGCAGCGCCAGCAGCTGATGCCTGCAGAGCGGGCACAAAGCATTGCCGAAACGGCAGCGTTGTTGAAGCAATATGACTTCACCCACCAGCGTCGTTGCTCGTTCGAGTACATCTGCTTTGGAGGACTGAATGACCAGCCGTTGCATGCCCGTGAGATTGTAAAGCTGCTGGAGGGCTTGGAGTGCCGTGTCAACCTGATACGCTTCCACGAGATTCCTAGTGTTGATTTGCCCGCTTCAGACGAGCATCGCATGGAGGCCCTGCGTGACTATCTGACCAATCACGGCGTGTTTACTACAATCCGTGCCAGTCGCGGCCAGGACATCTTTGCTGCCTGCGGTTTGTTGAGTACGGCCAAACGTCAGCAGTCATGAGAATAGGGTGGGTTGTCAGCATCATGTTGCTGCTTAGCGCCTGTTCTGGCGGTTCGCACAATACGGTAGCCCAGGGGGCGGCAGAGGAGGCATCGATAATGCGTGACATTTCCATCGAACAGCCAGTCGATATGCAGACGGTCAGGGCTGACAGCAGCTTCTTATGGCTGTCGAATGGTGATGCCTTGCGTCAGCGAAACCTCTGCATCTACAGCTATGAAGGGCAGAACCTTGACGCGATGGAGCTGTTGCAGAAACGCGACTCTGTGATGCGCCGCCATATCAAGGGGGCAACCGACAATATCTACATGACGACCGTTCGTCAGAGCGTCAGTTATGCGACGATACAGATAGACGGAACCCCGAAACTGAAACTGAGCGGTTTATGGCAGATGGAGAATGACGCCATGGGTGGACCGTTCGTGAGTTATGCTGTGGTCGATTCCCTGCGTGGTCGTATTGTCGTAGCCGATGGCTTCGTCTATGCGCCAGGAAAGCATAAGGATCCGATGATGCAGCGTCTTGAAGAGAAAGTTAGAACAATCAGAATAATTAATAACTAAAAAGAATGGAACATAAGAAGATTCGCGTGGCAATCACGCATGGAGATACAAACGGTATCGGTTATGAAGTGATACTGAAAGCTTTTGCCGATCCGGCAATGTTTGAACTGTGTACCCCTATCGTATATGGCTCGCCCAAGGTAGCAGCCTATCATCGTAAGGCCCTCGACCTGCAGACGAATTTCAGTATTATTGAGAAGGCCGAAGATGCACAAGCCGACAGGCTGAATATGCTGGCAACGTTTGAGGATGAGGTGAAGGTTGACCTGGGACAGCCGTCAAAGGAGGCTGGCGAGGCAGCCCTGAAGGCCCTTGACCGTGCTATGACAGATTTCCGTGCTGGGCTCTATGATGTGCTGGTGACGGCTCCCATTAACAAGAATAACATCCAGAGTGACCTGTTCCATTTCTGTGGGCACACCGAATACATTGAACAATGTATAGGCGAAGGAAAGAAGGCACTCATGATCCTCATGAACGACACTCTGCGTGTAGCGTTGGTAACGACACACCTTCCTATCAAGGACGTGGCGAGTGCCATCACGAAAGAGTCTATCGTCGAGAAGGCTACCATTTTCCATCAGGCACTGAAGCGCGACCTGCGCATCTCTAATCCGCGTATTGCCGTCCTGTCGCTGAATCCTCATGCCGGCGATGGTGGTGTGCTGGGAAGTGAAGAACAAGATGTCATCATACCTGCCATCGAGGAACTGGAAAAGGCCGGTATTCAGGCTTTTGGCCCGTATGCTGCTGACGGTTTCTTCGGCAGTGGCGCGTATAACCGTTTCGATGGTGTGCTGGCCATGTATCACGATCAGGGATTGGCCCCGTTCAAGACGGTGGCGCTGGAGAACGGCGTGAACTACACGGCCGGTCTTCCCATTGTGCGAACCTCGCCAGACCATGGCACAGCCTATGATATTGCAGGCAAGGGAGTGGCCGATGAACAGTCGTTCCGTCAGGCCATTTATGCTGCTATTGACATCTGGCGTAACCGTCAGAATTATGACGAGCCGATGGCCAATCCGCTGCCTAAACTCTACCACGAGAAGCGCGAAGATGGTGAAAAAGCACGCTTCACAGTGAAAAAAGAACAGCCAAAAGCGTAATTTCTGTCACGAATCTGCCATTATGTCAGATATTCTTCGTACCTTTGCAGCCCACTAATGAATACGTCGGAACTTCAAACCATCAAACAGCGGTACAACATCGTCGGTAATTGCGAGGCTTTGAACCGTGCGCTTGACGTCGCCTTACAGGTGGCGCCGACCGATTTGTCTGTGCTGATAGTCGGTGAGAGTGGTGTGGGTAAGGAAATCATTCCGCGTGTCATTCATGACAACTCGCCACGTCGTCGCGAGAAGTATTTCGCCATCAACTGCGGTTCCATTCCAGAGGGGACTATTGACAGCGAGCTGTTTGGTCACGTGAAGGGCTCCTTTACGGGAGCCATCAACGATTCTCCAGGCTACTTCGGTGTGGCACACAAGGGAACGCTGTTTCTGGATGAGGTCGGAGAACTGCCGATGGCCACTCAGGCACGTCTGCTACGTGTGCTGGAGAACGGTGAGTACATCCCTGTCGGTGGCACGGAGATTCGCAAGACTGATGTCCGTGTGGTGGCGGCTACAAATGTCAATATCCGTCAAGCTATCAGCGAGGGACGTTTCCGCGAGGATCTCTACTATCGTCTGAACCAAGTACCTGTACAGATGCCCCCGTTGCGTGAGCGTGGTGAGGATATCGTGCTGTTGTTCCGCCTCTTTGCCATGCAGATGGCAGAGAAGTACCGCATGGACAAGGTGGTGCTGACCGATGAGGCGAAGCAGTTGCTGATGCGTTACAAGTGGCCGGGCAATGTCCGACAGTTGAAGAACATCACGGAACAGATTTCCATCCTCAGCACCGAACGTATCATTACGCCTGAGATTCTGTTGAAGTTCATTCCGCAGGATCAGGAGAGCACTCAGTTGGCCACCATCCACCGTGAAGGCGAGCATTCGTTTGAAAGTGAGCGTGAGATACTCTATAAGATACTCTTCGAGCTGCGTGGCAATGTCAACGACATGCGTCGTGAGATGGGAGCTTTGAAGAAGCAGATAGAAGACGTGCAGAGCAACAGGCATGTGACATCATCGGATGTGCTGCCACCCACTCAGCTGGCACCTATCAGCCCTATTCAGCCGATTTCTTCTGTCATGGAGGATGCCGAGGCTGAGGAATATGTGGAACCCGAGCGTGAGCTCGAAAGCCTGAACCTCAGTGATTTGAGCCGTCAGATGCTTGAGAAGGCACTGGAACGTAACGGTGGCAATCGCAAGAAGGCGGCTCTGGAGTTGGGGATTAGTGACCGAACGCTTTACCGCCGTATCAAACAATACGGATTGGACGATAAGTAGTAGTGTAACAAAGAAGGAAGCCGGATGAGAAACAAACTATACATCATCGTCTGTATGGCAGCTGTCCTGCTGCTGTCGGCATGTAAGTTGAACTTCGGACTGTTCGAGAGTTCCTATAGGTTCAACGGTGCCAGTATTGACTATACCAAGGTGAAAACCATCCAAATTGAGAACTTCCCCGTCCGTTCCGGCTATATCTGGGGTCCTATGGAGGCCATGTTCAATACCCAGTTGAAGGACCAGTTCGCCAATCATACGCGTCTGGTTCAGGTAAAGCGTAATGGCGACTGGAAACTGGAGGGCGAAATCACGCGTTATGACCAGCGTAACAAGGGCGTTTCGAGTGAGGGCTATTCGGCACAGACGGAACTCTCTATTACTGTCAATGTGCGTTTCACGAACAATACAAACCATGTCGAGGACTTCGAAAAGCAGTTCACTGCCACCTCGGTATATGATACGACCCAATCCCTCAATGATGTCCAGGAAGCACTGGTGACTGAGATGTTTGAAAACATATGCGACCAGATATTCAATGCTACTGCGGCTAATTGGTAAGGAGTAGGAGAGAGAAAGAGTAGAGTAATATGGATATAACAGAGTATATCAACCATCCCGAGCGTCTCGACAAGGATTCCTTGTATGAGCTGCGTTCCATGTTGGCACTCTATCCGTATTTCCAAACGGCACGATTATTGCTGTTACATAACCTGTACATCTTGCACGACGCCACGTTCGATGAGGAACTGCGGCGTGCAGCCATATATATCACGGACCGTAAGGTCATCTTCCAGTTGGTAGAGGCTGCTCACTACAAGATCGCCTCACACCAGCAGGAGGTTCCGCAGGCACAGCTGGCACAGAACCGGACCATGTCGCTCATTGAGAATTTCCTCGACTCCATACCCAAGGATGAGGAGGATGGTGAGAAGAAGTCCCATCGTAAGCCGACCCCGGCAGATGCCGCTGTCGATTATGTTGCCTATCTGCTTGAGACAGAGAACGAGGAGAAAGAGTCTGCTTCCGGGAATGTTCCTCAGTTGCGTGGTCAGGAACTCATTGACAACTTCATTGAGAAGGAAGCCGGACGTATTGTATTGAACGATGTGCTGGAATATACTCCGACGATGAACGTCGAGGAGGGGAAAAAAGATGACGAAGAAGAGTATTTTACGGAGACTTTAGCCCGAATTTACGTCAAACAAGGCAGATATTCGAAGGCTTTAGAAATTATTAAGCGATTAAGTTTGGCTTATCCGAAAAAAAATGCTTACTTTGCAGACCAAATTCGATTCTTGGAAAAATTAATAATAAATAATAAACAAAAAAATTAAAGAAAATGTATTCATTATTTGTAATTCTTATCGTGATTGCAGCACTCCTGATGATTGGTATTGTACTCATTCAGGAGTCTAAGGGAGGTGGTTTGGCATCAAACTTCTCTTCTTACAACCAGATTGGTGGTGTCCGCAAGACCACCGACTTTATCGAGAAAACCACTTGGGGCCTGGCCATTGCTATGGTTGTTATCAGCGTAGTATGCGCCTATGTAGCTCCGAAACAGGTGGTAGGCCGTTCAGTAACCGAGGGTATTGAGGCTCCCGCCGCTAACCCCAACACGTTGCCTGGATTCGATGCCAGCCAGCAGAAAGAAGCACCTGCTGCAGCTCCTGCTCAGGAAGCTCCCGCTGCTGAGACTCCGGCTCCGGCTGCAAACTAAGAATCCCTAACAAACCAATAAGCCTATGAAATCAGTTCGAATATTATTACTGTCGGTTGTTGCTGCTATTCTGACGAGTTGCGGCACCACATCGACAGTACCTATTTCAGGACGTAAGCAGAGCCTGCTTGTCAGCGACGAGCAAGTGCTCAGCCTGAGCGAACAGCAGTATCAGGAGTACATGAAGACGGCAAAGAAATCGACGAACACGACCAACACCGCCATGGTGCAGCGCGTGGGACAGCGATTGGCCAATGCCGTGATCAATTACTTGAATTCCAATGGTCTGAGTGCCGAGACCTCTCAGTATAAGTGGGAGTTCAATCTGGTTCAGAACAATGAGCTGAATGCTTTTTGCATGCCTGGTGGAAAGATTGTCGTTTATGAAGGCCTTTTGCCAGTCACCCAGGATGAGGCGGCTTTGTCCATCGTCTTGGGACACGAGATTGCCCATGCTGTGGCCAAGCACTCTGCCGAGCGCTTGAGTAATGCCTACAAGCAGGAGTATGGTCTTCAGATTCTGACGACCGTAGCCTCCGGAATGGGTGTCAGCAATGACATGCTCCAGCTGGGTCAGATTGTAGCCAGTGCAGGCGGTCAGTTCTTCACTGCCGGTTTCTCGCGCAAGCAGGAGAGCGAAGCCGACCATTTGGGACTTGTCTTTGCCGCTATGGCAGGATATGACCCTCAGGTGGCTATCCCATTCTGGCAGCGTATGTCACAGGCTTCGGGCGGAGGTTCGTCGTCATTGTTGAGCGACCACCCGTCAGATGCGGACCGCATCCAGAACCTGCAGGGTTGGATGCCTGAGGCTTTGCAGTATTACAAGCCGGCAACCACCACTACGATCACTGCTACAACGCCTACGACGAAGAAGACCACGAAGACCGTTAAGATCTCAACGAAGAAAAAATAATCTTCTCGTCTTGGAAATGAATTGAAGGGGGATGCTTCGTTTCGAGGCGTCCCCTTTTTAGAACAATAACTAACCATATTATAAATAATGATGAACAAGCAGACCATACTTATAACCTTGGGACTCATGCTGGCCGTTGGTGCTACAGCGCAGAGCCGTCAGGGAGGCATCTCCGAGCAGATGCTGACACAGATCAGAAAGCAGCAGACGGCAACGGCTTCCGACCGTGCCTTGCATAATGCCATTGCGGCCAATGCCATCGACGACCTGGCAAAAAACCATCAGAATGCCGGTGAGTTCGATACCCATTTCAGTGTAGAAACCCCCAAGCAGTCCATCACCGACCAGAAGTCCAGCGGACGTTGCTGGATGTTCAGTGGTTTGAACGTGCTGCGTGCCAATTTCGCCAAGCGCACCGATTCCCTCTCGGTAGAGTTCTCACAGGACTATCTGTTCTTCTGGGACCAGTTGGAGAAGTCCAACCTCTTCCTGCAGGGTATCATTGACACTGCCAAGAAACCCATTGACGACCAGCGGGTGCAGTTCTTCTTCAAGAGCCCGCTCAGCGATGGTGGAACGTTCTGCGGCGTGTCAGACCTTACGGAGAAGTACGGTCTTGTGCCCAAGGCTGTCATGCCCGAGACCTTCTCCAGCGACAACACCTCGAAGATGTCACGGCTGCTCGACTCCAAGCTGCGTGAGTTCGGTCTTCAGCTGCGCGACATGGTGGCACAGGGTAAGAAGACTACCGATTTGGAAAAGGCAAAGACCCAGATGCTGGCCGCCGTCTATCACATGCTCGTGCTGACACTTGGCGAACCTCCCACGCAGTTCACCTATACTTTCCGCAACAAGGATGGCAAGCCCCTTGGCGAGCCGAAACAATACACCCCACAGTCCTTTTATCAGGAAGTTGTCGGACAACCCCTCAACGGCACGTTCATTATGGTCATGAACGACCCGCGACGTCCTTACTACAAGACCTACGAGGTGGAATACGACCGTCACACCTACGACGGCCATAACTGGAAATACCTGAATCTGCCGATGGAGGAGATTGAGCAGATGGCTATCGCCACACTCAAGGACGGACGCAAGCTCTACAGCTCCTATGATGTCGGCAAGTTCCTTGATCGCAAGCGCGGACTTTGCGACATCAACAATTTCGACTACGAGTCGCTTTTCTCTACTACCTTCGGCATGAACAAGGCCCAGCGCATCTCCACCTTCGACAGCGGTTCCACACATGCCATGACCTTGACGGCCGTTGACCTTGATGCCAACGGTCAGCCGCTGAAGTGGAAGGTAGAGAACTCCTGGGGTGCCACCTACGGTCAGCAGGGCTGTCTCATCATGACTGCCGAATGGTTCCGTGAATACATGTTCCGTCTGGTAGTGGATAAGCAGTACGTACCAGAGAACTTACTGAAACTCAGCGAACAGGCTCCCGTTATGGTCATGCCTGAAGACCCGCTCTTCCTGGCTGATGAGTAACCCCGCAAAAAAACACTGATGACAATGAAGCATTATATATTGTTTATCCTTTCTGTCCTGTTGTGGGCCAGTTGCAAGCCCGTCAGCGCTCCTACGGACAAGCAACAGCAAGAGGATAGCCTGACGACAGAAAGCGCTGCGCTCTACGACACCAAGCCCTCGCAGGCACCTAACAGCCTCGAGATACCCAAGGTGACAAGTGGCAGCGAAGGGAAAATCCTGCGCAGGATAGGCTACACCACCTCCTATAATGCCAAGAACCGCATTCCTAACTGGGTGGCGTGGCACCTTACCGCCAGCCATGCTGATGGTCGCTACAAGCGTGACAATGAGGTGTTCCACGAGGACAATGACGTCAGCAATCCCCGTGCCTATGATTCCGACTATCGCAGTTCGGGTTACGACCGTGGTCACATGTGTCCTTCGGGCGACAACAAGTGGGACAAGAAGGCACAGGAGCAGTCGTTCCTCTTCACCAACATCTGTCCCCAGCGTCACAACCTCAATACAGGAGCCTGGAATGATGTAGAACTGCAATGCCGTGCATGGGCAAAACGCTATGGCGATCTGTACATCGTCTGCGGTCCCGTGCTCTATGACCAGCAGCATAAGACCATCGGCCGCAACCGTGTCGTCGTGCCCGAGGCATTCTTCAAGGTAGTGCTCCGCAAGGAGAGTCGTTCACAGGGCAAGCCCTATTACAAGGCTATCGGTTTCCTCTATGAGAACAAGGGCGCCTCACGCGACATGAGCCGCTTCGTCCGTAGTGTCGATGAGATAGAAGAACTGACAGGTTTCGATTTCTTCTCGCTTCTGCCCGACAACATCGAGAATACGATAGAAAAACAGTCTGATTTGCGTGACTGGTACCCCCTTCGCGAAATAAAATAGAAAAATATTTTGCGAAATCTTTGGCTGTTCCGAAGAAAAGCATTACCTTTGCATCCGCAAAACCGACATGGTGCCCGTAGTTCAGTTGGTTAGAGCGTCAGATTGTGGTTCTGAATGTCGTGGGTTCGAGTCCCACCGGGCACCCTCCAAAAAGACATCGCCGAAAGGCGATGTCTTTTTTTATGGAAACTGGACGGAATGTCAAAAACTTTTTGTAACTTTGTTGCCATCAAAAGAACATTTCTTATCTGTATCGGCTACGTAACAAACCGCATCATTAGTGGTGAAGGCAAAATATATACAATATAAAACTAAAACAGACATGAATATGAGAAAAATGATTTTGTGCCTCATGGCAATGATTTGTGTGCTGACACTTTCGGCACAGGGTATTTACGATTTCAAGATGAAAAATGACGAAGGTCAGGACGTCTCACTCTCTGACTACAAGGGTAAGGTGCTACTGATCGTAAACACCGCCACCCGTTGCGGATTCACGCCACAGTACAAGGAACTGGAGGCACTGTATGAGAAGTACCGCAGCGAGGGACTGGAGATCCTGGACATCCCCTGTAACCAGTTCGGACAGCAGGCTCCTGGTACGATTCAGGAGATTCACCAGTTTTGTTCGGCCAACTTCGACATCCAGTTTCCGCAGTTCGACAAGATTGATGTGAACGGTGCCAATGAGCATCCGCTTTACACTTGGCTAAAGGCACAAAAGGGCTTCAGCGGCTTCGATATGAACGATCAGCGGGGCAAGATGATGGACGGCATGCTTCGTAAGCAGGATGCTGACTACGATAAGAAGAGCGACATTAAGTGGAACTTCACTAAGTTCCTTGTGTCACGTGACGGACGTGTGCTGAAGCGTTACGAGCCGACGGATAAGATGACCAACATCGAGGCCGATGTCCTGATGGAAGTGAACCCTGTTCTGAGCAGTATCATGGCGCGTCGCTCCATCCGCAAATACCTTGATAAGCCCGTTGAGCACGAGAAACTGGAGGTTGTCGTTCGTGCCGGCATCAACGCACCCAGTGGTGTGAACCGTCAGCCCTGGATTGTTCGCGTGGTGGAAGACCAGAAGCTGATTGCTGACGTTACTGAGGTCTATAAGCAGGCGAATGCCGAGCAGGTGAAGCGTGACAAGGACTTCAAGAACATGTTCCGCAATGCGCCGAATCTTATCTGTGTCTGCACACCGGCCAATGGCGGTGGCGAGTTGGATGCCGGCCTGCTGGGCGAGAACATCATGTTGGCAGCGCAGTCAATGGGACTTGGCACCTGCTGCCTGGGTGGTCCTGTCCGTTTCCTGTTGTCAAACGAGAAATGCAAGTTCTTCCTTGATCGTCTTGACATTCCTGCCGACTATAAGTTGAACTATATTATTGCTATCGGCTACCCTGACGAGCAGCCCGATGCCAAACCCCGCGATGCCTCGAAGGTGAAGTACATTAAGTAGTTTACCACGGGAATGTTTCAGGTCAGCGGGGTTCCTCTTTCTGTGATGTTTAACGGCTTCTGGAGGAATCTCCGCCCTGACCGGCACCTTGATAGTTCAACAGCCCGTACTCGCGTTTCTTGGCTTGAATCTCTGACTCTTCCTCGATGGGTTCCACCTCAATCTTGGCAAAGTTGTTGCCGTCTGACATGCCTGGCGATACGACGAAACACTTGTCCTCGTCGCTGATGATGTAGATGTCGTCCACCCATCCGCTCAGGCTGGCGTTATGAGCCAATATGATAATGTGGTCGCCCATGGCCTCCACCTCGATATCATAATGACATTTCTTGTCGCCTGCAATTGACATGGCCTCACCGCCCGTGTCATTGATGACGATAAGGGTCTTGTACGACTGGTTACTGGAATAGGTACACTCTATGACCATCTCCTGTGCCATGGCAAACATGGTGGAAAGGAATGCCATGACGAATAAAAGCAACATTTTTTTCATATTGTCGTGTTTTAGGTTAGTTATAACGCTGTGCAGTTTATACCTCTGCAACTACCTCAATCTCGACCAAAGCGCCTTTAGGCAAGGTCTTGACGGCCACGGCGGAACGGGCGGGGTAGGGCTCGGCGAAGAATTCTGCATAGACGGCATTCATGTCGGCAAAGTCATTCATGTCGGCCATGAAAACGGTGGTCTTCACTACATGGCTCATGCTGAGTCCAGCCTCTTCCAAGATGGCTTTCACATTGGTCAGCGACTGGCGTGTCTGTTCCTTGATGCCGCCTTCCACGAATACTCCTGTTGCTGGGTCAATGGGAATCTGGCCGGATGTATAGACGAGATTTCCTACTTGGATGGCCTGACTGTAAGGGCCGATGGCAGCTGGTGCCTTCTTTGTGCTAATCACTTTCATTTGGCAAATCTGTTATTATTTCGTTCGGTCTTTTGTAAATTCTTGGTACAAAGATAGTGAAAATTCCGTAAATATCACTATCTTTGCAGACAAAATTTGCGAAAAATGCTGATTATATTTGACTTTGACGGGACGTTGGGTGATACCAGGCGGAATATTGTCAGGACCATGCAGATGACTATTGCGGAGCTGAACTTACCAAGTCGTAGCGAGGCGGAATGTGCGGCAACCATCGGACTGCCCCTTTTGGGATGTTTCGGGACGATGTTCCCTGACTTGCAGGAAGAGCAGCTCCAGCGCTGTGCGGATACTTACCGGCGTATCTTCTCCGAGAATCTTCTGACGATGAAGCCGCAGCCCTTTCCCGGGGTGAACGAGACGCTGGCAAAGTTGTTTGGACAAGGCCACACGCTCACCATCGCTTCCTCGCGTTCCCATGCTTCCCTTATTGAACTGACGCATGACATGGGAATGGCGGACTACATCTCCTATCTGATAGGTGCGGACGATGTGAAGAAAGCCAAACCGAATCCAGAACCTGTCCTAAACACACTTGCCGCCATGCATTTCGATGCCAACCAGACACTGGTCGTAGGAGACATGGCGGTGGATATCCTGATGGGTGCCAATGCTGGAGCGAAGACTTGCGGCGTGACCTGGGGCAACGGCTTCAGGGAGGAACTGGCAGAGGCTGGTGCTACCTTCATCATTGATCAGATGGAGGATATTATAGGTATCGTAAATAACGGATGATGAAGATTGCTGACTGGTGGCATATGTCCGACACGTCGCTGAAACGTCAGTTGAAGGTGCTTACCATCCCGGTATTCATCGAGATGGCTCTCGTTATGATGTTGGGAGCCGTCGATACGGTGATGCTGAGCCGCTACAGCGACAATAGCGTGGCGGCAGTGGGACTTGACAACCAACTCATCTCGCTCGTCTTCCTCGTCTATCAGTTCTTCTCGATGGGTGCCGCCATCCTCTGTGCCCAGTATATCGGTGCCGGGTTGCGGAAACGATTGGTGCAGGTGGTGGGTATGGCGCTGACGGTGAACCTGCTACTTGGCCTGACGGTGAGTGCCCTGCTCTTCTTTTATGCCGAGGGGCTGCTGCAACTGATGGGACTGCGTCCTGAGCTGATGGGCGACGGACTGGTGTATCTGCGGCTGACGGGAGCCCTGTCGTTCTTTCAGGCGCTGTCGCTGACGTTCTCAGCTTCGCTACGTAGTGCCGACAAGGTGGTCTATCCGATGGTAGTCACGGGCATCGTCAACGTGCTGAACATCGTGGGAAACTATGCGCTCATCTTTGGCCATTGGGGCTGTCCGCAACTGGGTGTCGAGGGTGCTGCTATTGCCACTGCCGCCAGCCGTGCTTTGGCCATGCTGATGCTGGCCGTCATTCACTTCAAGGTGCATATTCCGCGCTTCCCGCTACACTACTTCCGGCCCATGCCTTGGCAGGAACTCAGGAACCTCTTCTATATTGGTATTCCTGCCATGAGCGAGAATATATCGTACTGCCTCTCGCAGGTGGTCATCACGTACTTCATCAATCAAATTAGCAACGAGGCGCTGGCCGCGAGGACGTACTGCCACAATATGATTATGTTCGTCTATCTGTTCTGCCTGAGCATCACGCAGGGCGGTGACATCCTCGTGGGGCACCTCGTCGGACAGCAGCGTCATCATGCGGCGTATATCCTGGGCAACTACTTCTTCCGTTGGTCGATGATTATCACCATCAGCGGCTCCATACTGCTTGCGCTGACGGGAAAGAGCATTCTCAGTGCCTTTACTGACAATCCGGAAATCATTGCGATGGGGGTCTGGGTGCTTGTCATTGACATCTTCCTCGAGGTGGGGCGTACGGCCAATATCTTTGCCGGCAGTACGCTGCGTGCCACGGGCGACACCGTCTATCCCTTCGTCGTCGGTGTCATCTTCCAGTGGAGCATTGCCGTGGGACTGAGCTACGTCATCGGCATCCCGTTGGGCTTCGGGCTCGTCGGCATGTGGGTGGGCTTTGCCCTCGATGAGAACATACGCGGCATCATCCTTGTGCGACGCTGGCGGTCAGGGAAGTGGAAAACCAAGGGGTTCGTAAAAGACTAACCCCTCCTAAAGGAGAGGTTAGCCAAGATAATACCAGTATGTGCTATTATTTCTACAATGCAGGGAGAACGTAGTTCCAGAAAAGGTTCAACTCGCCCTGCAGGTCCTCCACGTCAGAAGTGATGGCGATGACTGCGTTCTTGTCGGGTACAACGATGATGTACTGGCCTCTGGCACCGTCGGCGCGGAAGCAGCCAGGACGACAGCGCCACATCTGGTAGCCGTAGCCCTGCATCCAGTCGCTCGTCTCAGGTGTCATGCCCTTTGCCTCAGCATCCTCCATACGGGTGCCGGGGTTGACACTATCTACCTGCTTCTTCGACATTTCTGCCACCCACTCGGCAGGAATCAGCTGTTTGCCGTTCCACTCACCCTTTTGCAGCAGCAGCTGTCCCATCTTCGCTAGGTCCTCGGTTTTCAGGTAGAGCCCCCATCCGCCGCAGTTGATGCCCTGCGGGCTCTCTTCCCAGTGGGGCTTGTCGATATGGAGCGGCTCAAAGAGACGCGGCGTCAGGTAATCCACAACCTTCTCGCCTGTCACCTGCTGGACAATGGCTGAGAGTATATAGGTACCCAGGCTGTTGTAAAGGTAGAAAGTACCAGGTTTGTGTACGACGGGGTGGGCGAGGAATGCTGTTACCCAGTCCTGCTCGGTATCGCCACGGAAAGACGGCTCGACGTCGTGGCCGCATGACATGGTCAGCAGGTCGCGTACGGTCATGGCCTTCAGATTATCGCTCACCTCGGCAGGGAGCTTGTCGGGGAAGTAGTCAATGATCTTGTCGGTCAGCGCCATCTTGCCATCGGCAATGGCCAGTCCTACAGCCGTAGCCGTGAACGTCTTACTGACGGAGTGGAGCACGTGGGGTACGCTGTCAACACCCTCGCTCTGCCAACGGCTGAAGATGACGTTGCCGTCCTTCACAATCATCACGCTGTGAATGTCGAACGAGTCGGTGGCAGCTTTCTGGAAGAGGCTGTCCATGGCCTTCGCCACGTTCTCAGGGGTTTCACTACGAGGCAGGTCGGTAATCTCTGCCGTTTCCTTCACGCTGTTCTTGCATGCCGTCAGTGCTATCAGCACCAGGGCTGCCCATAGAGCCTTTTTAGTTTTCATGTTCGTTTAGTATTGTTAATTCGATGCAAATATAACGATAATTCCGTAATAATCACTATCTTTGCAAATAAAATTTGCGAAAACAGGCTGTACCTCAGCATAAAGCGAGCTTTATGCATTGACAATTGTCGTCTTCGAACGCGACTCGGCTATTCATACAAGCATGATAGCTCTTGCTGTTTACTCAGTTCGGTTTGCAATGTTTTTGTCAGATAGTTTTAAGTGATTTTAGGAATGATGAGCACTAACAGAATGATGCTGGCCGTCATGCTTACGGCCGTTTGCTGCACACGGGTTGTGGCACAGGGAACACATAACAACGGTGAGGCATATATGGTGAAGATAGACCATGTTGTGCCTGTTACGAATGTCAACTGGGCACAAGGTCCGAAACTGCTGAGCGACAACAGGGTGGAGTTCACCGTGAAAGCCCCCGAAGCGCAGAAGGTACAGGTGGACCTGTGTGGCACGAAGTATGACATGCAAAAGTCTGACGAAGGTAGATGGACCGTTACCACGAAGCCACAGGTGCCTGGTTTCCACTACTACTCGTTGATCATTGACGGGGTGTCGGTGGCCGATCCTGCCAGTCAGTCGTTTTATGGCTGTAGCCGCTGGTCGAGTGCCATTGAGATTCCAGAGTACGGTATGGATGACTTCGAGGTGCAGGATGTGCCTCATGGCGAGGTGCGTACGGTGTCTTACTATAGTAATGTGGACAAGGCTTGGCGTCCGCTGATGATTTATACGCCTGCCGGTTACAACGAGAGCCAACAGACATATCCGGTGGTCTATATTCAGCATGGCGGTGGTGAGGACCATCGCGGATGGATGGAACAGGGTCGTACGGCACAGATTATGGACAACCTGATTGCTGCCGGCAAGGCCGTGCCGATGATTGTGGTGAGTGCCAACAGTAATGTACGGTCGCGTAGTGGCGGTTTCGGCGGCGGATACAGCTGGCAGGGCATGCAGAGCTTCCGCAGTGAGCTGATAGAGAATGTCATCCCGTTTGTGGAGAAAAACTATCGCGTGAAGAAGGACCGTCAGCATCGTGCCATGTGCGGCCTCTCGATGGGAGGCGGCCAGTCGTTCTACATAGGCTTGCGCTCTCCTGAGGTGTTTGCCAATGTCGGTGTCTTCTCTACGGGTATGTTCGGCGGTATTGCCGGTGCATCGAACTTCGACTTGGAGAAGGAGGTGCCTGGCATGCTGAGTGATACCAAGACATTCAATCAACAGTTCGACGTGTTCTTCATTAGCTGTGGTGAGCAGGACCCCCGCATTGAATACACCCGTGACATCGTGAAGAAGATGCGTGACGGGGGCGTGGAGGTGCGCTTCAACTCCTATCCAGGCGACCATGAGTGGCAGGTATGGCGCAAATCGCTACATGAGTTTGCGCAATATCTGTTCAAATAGTCACAGGGGCTTCTATGACGGCTGGATGAAGAATCCGATGAGTGCCATGATAAGCTGTAATGATGGCTTTCGTCCCTTCAGCTTCTACATAGAAGTTGTTCCCACATGTTGACTCATTCCCCTACATTATTTATTTTAGTAATAATAAATGTTATAAATTTTGTTGGTGTCTCGTTTTTTTGTAATTTTGCAACCCATTTATATAAATCAAATAAATATGAGTAAAATTTGCACATTATTATCACTATTAATGATTAGCATAGTGATGTATGCCGTTCCGGCTAAGCCAGGTCTATGGAAAACTATTAAGCTCAGCGATGGTACTGAGGTCCGTGCACAATTGGTCGGTGATGAGTATGGCCATTTCTGGCGGGCAGCCGACGGCCAGACTTATGTGAAACTGTCAGACACAGATTATTATAGTATTGCAAATGTCGAAACCATAAAGGCAAAGGCCCAGACACGTCGTCAGGCAGCAAATGCGCGCCGTATGCTTCGTTCACCACGTAATGTGGTCAACAATCGCAGAGCTTCATCTGCGGTAAAAAAAGCATTGATTCTGCTTGTTAATTTCAAGAATAAGACGTTTAAGTCCGCTCATGATAATGAGCTCTATCAGAAAATAGCTAATGAGGAAGGTTTTAATGAGGGTAACTTCAAAGGTTCCATGAGTGATTATTTTAAGGCTCAGTCGTTAGGACAGTTTGTTCTTGATTTCGATGTTGTTGGTCCGTTTACTGTTTCCAACAATTATAAATACTATGGTGGGAACGACTCTAGTGGTGACGATAAGCATCCTGCTGAGATGGTAATAGAAGCTGTCAATATGGCAAAAGAGCAGATTACGAACTGGGCACAGTACGATTGGGACGGTGACGGCGAGGTCGATCAGGTATATGTGGTCTATGCAGGACAAGGTGAGGCTGAGGGCGGCTCAGATGACACGATTTGGCCCCACGAGTATGATTTGTCCTCTGCCAAATATTATGGTGATGGAACAGGACCGGTTACAGTCGCTACTGGTCTTAAGGTCAATACCTATGCCTGTGGTTCTGAACTGAATGGTTCTGGTAAGATCTGTGGTATTGGCACCATGTGCCATGAGTTTAGCCACTGTCTGGGCTATCCTGACTTCTACGATACCGACTACAGTGGCGGTCAGGGCATGGGCTACTGGGACCTGATGGATAGTGGTTCCTATAATGATGAAGGATATCAACCGGCTGGCTATACCAGTTATGAGCGTTGGGCTGCTGGATGGATTACACCTACAGTCTTAGAAGATGAAAATGTGACTGTTGAGAATATGAAGGCATTGCAGGAAACAGGTGAGAGTTATGTTATCTATAATAAAGGTCATAGGGACGAGTTTTTCCTGTTGGAAAACCGCCAGTTCATTGGTTGGGATGCCTCTTTGCCAGGTGATGGATTATTAATCCTGCATTGTGACTATGATGCAAATGTGTGGGCCAGGAATGAACCGAATGACAATCCTAATCGTCAACGCATGACATGGATTGCGGCTGATAATAAATATCAATATACAACATATATGGGAACAAAATATTACACTGAAGAAGGTATGAAAAATGACCCGTTCCCTTATGGTTCTAAAAACTCATTTAGTAAGACTACAACTCCTGCAGCTAAATTCTATAATGTAAATTCTGATGGCACTTACTATATGGATTCATCTGTAGAGGGAATCGTTCAAAACAATGATGGTACCATTTCATTTAAATTTGTAGTAGCTACCACAACACCTCCTGATGACCCCGATGATCCTGATGACCCCGATGATCCAGATGACCCCGATGACCCCGATGACCCCGATGACCCTGATGATCCCGACAATCCTGTGATACCTACGGGTGATTATCTGTTCTATGAGAGTTTCAACGATTGCGCAGGTACAGGTGGAAATGATGATCAGTGGGGTGGCTCTATTGCGTCTGCTACATTCCTGCCAGATTATAATGGTTGGGATGCTTCAAACGCTTTTGGTGCTGATCAGTGTGCAAAGTTTGGTACATCAAGTATAAATGGCACAGCCACCACACCTGCCTTTATAGTGGATGGAGCCGCTACGTTGACCTTCAAAGCTGCTACGTGGCTTGCAAAGAAAGATGGTAAACAGTTGAACCTGTCGGTTTCCAATGGTAGCATTACTCCAAATTCTGTTACTATGACCAAGGGGGCATGGACTGATTTTAAGGCTACTATCACGTCTACAGGTAACGTAAAAGTTACTTTTGCAGCAGAGGAGGGTCGTTTCTTCCTTGATGAGGTTCTTGCCGTTGATCCTAATGCAACAGCCATTGAGCATATTGCTGCTCCTGTCGCTCCAATTCAGGATGGACGTATATTCACCCTTGATGGCCGTTACGTAGGCACTGATAAGAGTCAGCTCCATCGCGGCATCTATATTGTCAATGGCAGAAAGGTCGTGATTAAGTGAGAATAAAGCATGAGCTTGTTCATGCTTTATCGAGCGTGAGCGAGCTCGAGCTTTAGCTCAAGGTTGTGATGAAACCAACAGGCCGGAAGTGCAGCAATGCAACTTCCGGCCTGTTGGTTTTCATGTGTAGAGTAGGAGAAAGCACCTCCCTTAGTCGTTGTCGTGCTCGTGACAGTAGCTGCTTCCGTCGAAGCAATGGGTGCAGATCTTGCACTTGGGCATGCCGATGGACTCAATGAGGTTCTCCAGTTTGGCGAACTTAACACTGGTAAGGCCTAGCCGACGGCCGATTTCCTGTACCATGCGCTGGTATTCCGGCGAGTCGGTCGTGGCATATTTCTTGAGAACCTCAGGTGTCTCCTTCTCTCCGAAGTCACGGATGATACGACGGGTGATGAGCTCGTAGTCGCTTTTGGATGAGGTGAATCCGATGAATGGACAGCCATAGACGAGTGGCGGACAGGAAATGCGGACGTGTACCTCCTTGGCACCGCAGTCGAAGAAGGTCCGGACATTGTCGCGTAGCTGGGTGCCACGTACGATACTGTCGTCGCAGAACACGATACGCTGGTCTTTTAGGATGGCAGGGTTGGGTACCAGCTTCATGCGAGCCACGAGTTCGCGGCGTGTCTGGCTACCAGGGGTGAAGGAACGGGGCCACGTGGGAGTATATTTGACTACGGCACGCTTATAAGGAATCTTGTGTCCCTCAGAATAGCCTAATGCCATGCCGACGCCGGAATCGGGAATGCCACATACGATGTCGGCCTTCACGTCGTCTTCGTTTCCCATCATCTCACCATTCTTTTCGCGTACGGCTTCTACGTTGATGCCCTCGTAGTCACTGGAGGGGAAACCGTAATAGACCCAAAGGAAAGAGCAAATCTGCTGACGGGGCATGGGCTCTTGCAGTACTTCAATGCCCTTGGTGGTGAGACGCACGATTTCACCGGGACCTACGTCACGTACCGTTTCGTAGTCCAGATTGGGGAATGCGGTAGTCTCACTGCTGGCGGCATAGGCTACGGCACCTTCTGTTGCTCCTTCAGAGAACAGGTTGGGCGCTTCAGTCTTCTTACCAATGACAATGGGCGTACGGCCGAGGAAGTCCCTTGCGCAGATGATGCCGTCTTCAGTCAGGATCAGCATGGAGCAGGAACCTTCAATCTTGCGATATACCAGATTGATGCCGTCAACAAAGGTCTGTCCCATGTTGATGAGCAGTGCGACGAGTTCCGTCTGATTAATCTTGTTGGCAGAAAGTTCGCTGAAGTGCATGCGCTGGGCAAGGAGTTCTTCTGCGATTTCGGGAAGGTTGTTGATTTTTGCAACGGTAACGACAGCATAGCGTCCGAGGTGGGAATTGACGATGATGGGCTGTGGGTCGGTATCGCTGATGACGCCTATGCCCTGATTGCCTACGAATTTGTCGAGCTCGTCCTCAAAGCGGGAGCGGAAGTAGTTGCGCTCAAGGCTGTGGATGGAACGGTTGAATCCCGTTTCTTTATCAAAGGTTACCATACCTGCACGTTTAGTGCCAAGATGTGAGTTGTAATCGGTTCCGTAGAACAAGTCGTTCACGCAGTTTTTTGTGGCTATTGTGCCGAAAAATCCACCCATTGCTTTGCTATCTTTGAAAAATTTGGTGCAAAGGTAATATTTAAAATTAAAAATGAAGAACGATAAATAAAGAATTTATATCCAAAAGTAAAAAAAATGATGAATATTAATTGTAGATTCAAAATAAATACTTATCTTTGTAGGGGTAAAACTAAAGATGTAAAACTATGCGTAGGTGTCTGACTTTTATTATGTTATGCCTGTCTGTACTAGCCTACGGGCAGGAAGAGCTGACAGTGTTGACAGGTCGTGTTGTCAGCAGTCAGAATGGTAAGGCGCTGGCACATGTCAGTGTGTCGGCTCCGGAAGAGAAGTTGAGCACGGTGACTAACGATGACGGCGAGTTCATGCTCAAGGTTCCGAAACGGCCGTCGCACATTACGATTTCGCATCTTGGCTACTACACCCAGCATGTCAGCATCGGTTCAAAGACAGAAGGGCTGAAGGTTCGCATGGTTCCCAGTGCCATCGTACTGGATGACGTGGTAGTGTCAGCCAACGACCCGCTGGAGGTAGTGCGTGCTGCCATTCGTAAGATTCCCGAGAATTATCAGTTGACCCCCTCTCTGATGCACTGTTTCTATCGTGAAACGGCGCAGAAGGGCAAGCGTTTCATTGCCATTAGTGAGGCGGTGACCGATATGTACAAGACTGCCTACGACTGGCGTTCAGTAACAAACGATGCGGTGAGCATTGTCCGTGGACGCCGTCTGTTGAGCACCAAGGCCAAGGACACATTAGGTGTGAAGCTGATGGGAGGTCCTGTCATCCCTATTATGTTGGATGCCGTGAAGAATGCCGAGTTGTTGCTCAATGAAGAGGAACTCTCCCTCTATACCCTCTCGTCCGAAACGCCTGAGCGTATTGGTGACCGTCCGCAGTACGTCATCAGCCTCAGACCGCATTACCTCTTGCAGCGCCCCTTGTTCCATGCACGGCTTTATATTGACCAGCAGACGTTGACCTTTACGAGGGTGGTGCTGGATCTGGATGTTGCCGACCGCGACAAAGCCACAAACTATATGCTGGTAAGGAAACCTGTAGGGCTGCGTTTTAACCCGTTGAGCCTTACCACAATTGTCAACTACAGTACTTCTGATGATGATAATCTGACCCGTATCAGCTATGTCCGCAACGAGCTTCGTTTCAAGTGTGACTGGAAGCGTCGGCTCTTTGCTTCGGCATATACGGTGGTGAGCGAGATGGTGGTGACGGAACAGGTGCCTGCCGAGTCGGTTCATCGTATTCGTGGACGTGACTCTTTCGGCCCGCGTGATTATTTCTATGACGAGGCAGACTTCTTTGACGACCCGGACTTCTGGGGAGCATATAATATTATAGAACCAACCGAAAGTCTGGAACATGCTATTGGCAAATTGAAAAAGGATCGTTGATTTTGGTTATGAATAGTAACCAAAAGGCAAAAAACTCTGCGATTTTGTTGGCTATTATGATAAAAAGGTGTAACTTTGCACCTTATATAGCTTCAAAATCAAATAAAACATGAAACATCAGTTACGCAGTGCAGTGTGCACTGAGGGTAGAAGAATGGCTGGCGCCCGTGCTCTATGGGTGGCCACAGGTATGAAACACGAGCAGTTCGGTAAACCTATCATTGCCATTGTTAACTCGTTTACCCAGTTTGTTCCAGGTCATACTCATCTGCACGAGATAGGACAGATTGTCCGTCAGGAAATCGAGGCTATGGGCTGCTATGCCGCAGAGTTCAATACCATCGCCATCGACGACGGTATTGCCATGGGACATGATGGCATGCTCTACAGCCTGCCCAGCCGTGATATCATTGCCGACTCTGTTGAGTACATGGTCAATGCCCACAAGGCAGATGCCATGATATGTATCTCAAACTGTGACAAGGTGACGCCAGGCATGCTGATGGCAGCCATGCGTCTGAACATCCCTGCTGTATTCTGCTCCGGCGGTCCGATGGAGGCAGGTCGTTGGCGTGGTGAGAATGCTGACCTGATTACGGCAATGATAAAGGGTGCTGACCCCAGCGTGTCTGATGAGGAGATCAAGGAAATCGAACAATGTGCCTGTCCTGGCTGCGGCTCATGCTCAGGTATGTTCACTGCCAACTCCATGAATTCGCTGACCGAGGCTATTGGTCTTTCCCTGCCTGGCAACGGCACCATCTTGGCTACGCATACCAATCGCATAGAACTGTTCAAGGCGGCTGCCCGTCAGGTAGTGAAGAATGCACTGGCCTATTATGAGGATGGCGACGAGAGCGTGCTGCCACGAAACATTGCCACCCGCAAGGCTTTCCTCAACGCTATGGCACTTGACATTGCCATGGGTGGTAGCACCAATACCGTATTGCACCTGTTGGCTGTGGCCCAAGAGGCCGGTGCCGACTTCAAGATGCAGGACATTGATCAGCTCTCACGTCGTGTTCCCTGTCTTTGCAAACTCGCTCCCAATACACAGAAGTACAGTGTGCAGGAGTGCAACCGTGCCGGTGGCATCCTTGGCATCTTGAACGAACTGAACAAGGGTGGCCTTATTGACGGTTCTGCAAAGCGTGTGGATGGCATGACGCTTGAGGAGGCGATGAAGGCTTATGATATTACTAGTCAGACTAGTCAAGCAAGTATTTACTACTCTGCTCCTGGCAACCGCTTCTCGACGAAGATGGGTTCGCAGTCTGAGCAGTATCCCTCGTTGGACACTGACCGCGCCAACGGTTGCATCCGCGACCTTGAGCATGCCTACACCAAGGATGGTGGACTGGCCGTGCTCTTCGGCAACATCGCTCAGGACGGCTGCGTGGTGAAGACTGCCGGTGTGGATGAAGCCCTGTGGAACTTCGAAGGTCCCGCCGTGGTGTTCGACTCTCAGGAAGATGCCTGTGAGGGAATCCTCGGCGGTAAGGTGAAGAGCGGCGACTGTGTCGTCATCACCCACGAAGGTCCGAAGGGTGGTCCTGGTATGCAGGAGATGCTCTATCCCACCTCTTATATCAAGAGCATGCACTTGGGTAAGGAGTGTGCCTTGATTACCGACGGTCGTTTCTCGGGTGGCACCTCTGGCCTGAGCATTGGCCATATCTCGCCTGAGGCAGCCAATGGCGGTAACATTGGAAAGATCAAGGACGGTGACATCATCGTCATCGATATCCCGTCACGCTCTATCAGCGTGAAACTCTCTGACGAGGAACTGGCAGCTCGTCCGCAACAGCCGCTGAAGCGCAACCGCACCGTCAGCAAGGCTTTGCGTGCTTATGCCCAGAGTGTTTCTTCTGCAGATAAAGGGGGTGTGAGAATTCTTTCTGACCCCCTAAGTTAGGGGGCAGGGGGTCTGAACAGGCGCAGACCTCAATAATATATATAAATACTGGGTTTGATATACGCTTGTTCAGACCCCCACCCCCCTAACTTAGGGGGCTCTAAATAGGAATGAGAGACAGAATAACAGGTTCGAAAGCGCTGATGCGAGCATTACAGGCTGAAGGGGTGAAAACCATCTTCGGCTATCCTGGCGGAACGATCATGCCCGTCTATGATGCGTTGTTCGACTACACACGAGGAGAAAAGAAGTGTTTTGACCATATCCTGGTACGCCATGAACAGGGTGCTACCCACGCTGCCGAAGGCTATGCCCGAATCTCTGGAGAAGTGGGTGTCGCACTGGTCACCAGCGGCCCAGGCGTTACCAATACCTTGACGGGTATTGCCGATGCAATGCTCGACTCTACACCGATTGTCGTCATTGCCGGTCAGGTACCTATTGGTGCCCTTGGTACTGATGCCTTTCAGGAGGTCGATCTGGTGGGTGTGTCACAGCCTATCTCGAAATGGTCCTACCAGATACGCCGTGCCGAAGATGTGGCATGGGCTGTCAGCCGTGCTTTCTATATTGCGCGTAGTGGTCGTCCCGGACCCGTAGTGCTTGACTTCGCCAAGAATGCGCAGGTCGAGGAAATTGACTGGGAACCCAAGAAGGTTGACTTTATCCGTTCGTATGTGCCATATCCGAAGCTTGACCAGCAGGCTGTACAACAGGCTGCCGAAATCATCAATCATGCCAAGAAGCCATTGGCTCTGGTAGGGCAGGGCGTAGAGCTCGGTAATGCCCAGGAGGAGTTGAAGGCTTTTCTGGAGAAAGCTGACATCCCTGCCGGACGTACCATGTTAGGACTGAGTGCACTCCCCTCGAACCATCCGTTAAACGTAGGCATGCTGGGCATGCATGGCAACTATGCTGTCAACCTGAAAGAGCAGGAGTGCGACGTGCTCATTGCCATTGGCATGCGTTTCAGTGACCGTGTGACGGGCAACACCAAGACCTATGCCAAGCAAGCCAAGATCATCCACTTGGATATTGACCGCAGCGAGATTGACAAGAACGTAAAGACCGATATCGCTGTAGTGGCTGACTGTAAGGAGTCGCTGCCTGCCTTGACTGCGCTCATCAATGCCAACAACCACGCTGAGTGGCGTGAGTCGTTCAAGCCACTTGACGAGAAAGAGCGTCAGAAGGTTATTGAACCGGCTATTCATCCCCAGGATGGTCCGTTACTCATGGGCGAGGTAGTCAACGCCGTTGCCGAGCAGGCCCCCGACGATGCCATCCTCGTAACTGATGTTGGTCAGAACCAGCTCTTTGCCACCCGCTATTTCAAATATCATAACAAGCGGAGCATCTGTACCAGCGGTGGTCTGGGTACCATGGGCTACGGTATGCCTGCTGCCATCGGTGCTACCTTTGCTGCTCCCCAGCGTACTGTGTGCTGTTTCATGGGCGACGGTGGCTTCCAGATGTGCATTGAGGAGCTGGGTACCATCATGGAGCAGAAACCCCCGGTGAAGATGATTCTGATGAACAACCACTATCTGGGCAATGTACGCCAGTGGCAGGACATGTTCTGGATGCGTCGTAAGTCGTTTACCAAGATGATGAATCCCTGCTACGAACTCATTGCTCAAGGCTATGGCATTCCCTATGCGGCTGTTACTGACCGCAAGGATCTTGAAGCTGCCGTCCAGCGTATGCTGACGACCGACGGTCCTTTCCTTCTCGAGTGTGCCATTAAGGAAGACGATGACGTGCTGCCGATGACACCACCGGGAATGAACGTCAACGATATGTTGTTGGAAATATAACCAGGAGGAAGTTAGAAGGATGAAAGAAACAAAGAAACTATATACCTTGTTGGTCTATTCTGAAAACGTGGCAGGTATCCTGAATCAGATTACCGCCGTTTTCACCCGTCGTCAGGTCAATATTGAGAGTCTGAATGTGTCGGCCTCCAGCATCGAGGGTGTCCATAAATACACCATTACCGCATGGAGCGACGAGGACCAGATCATCAAGATTACCAAGCAGATAGAGAAGAAAATTGACGTAGTGAAGGCCAACTACTTCACTGACGATCAGTTGTTTATCCGTGAGACGGGACTTTACAAGCTCTCTACGGAGAAGGTGCTGGGAAATCCTGAGATTTCGCGTACTATCCGTCGCCACGGTGCCAGCATCATCGAAGTGAATCCGACTTATGTCATTGTGATGATGTATGGTGTGACGGAACAGATTATTTCCCTCTACCGTGAACTTGATGCTTTCGGTTGCGTGTTCCAATATACTCGTAGCGGACGTATTGCCGTCACTCGTGGCATGCAGGAACAGGTCAGTGAATTCTTAGAGCAGCGTGAGCAGAATGGATAAGGTAGGGCGTTACGAGTTCATGGCAGAGCCGTTCCACTGTGACTTCAGCGGACGCCTGTTCATGGGGCATTTGGGCAACCACATGCTCAATGCGGCCGATTTCCACTCCTCGGCTCGTGGCTTCGGCATGAAGTACCTCATGACCATCAAGCGTTCGTGGGTGCTCTCCCGTCTGGCCATTGAGATGACGGAGATGCCGCAGCAGTACACGAAGTTCAATGTCGAGACCTGGGTGGAGAGTGCCATGCGCTACTTTACCTCGCGTAACTTTGCCGTCGTCGGGACTGACGGACATGCCTATGGCTATGGCCGTAGCATCTGGGCGATGATTGACACCGAGTCGCGTCAGCCGACCGACATCTATGCGATTGACAACGGCGCCATTGAGAACTGGATTGTCAAGGACAAGGAGTGTCCCATTGACAAGGGCGGTCGTGTGAAGATGTCTGACAATGCAGAACTTGTACGCACCATCGATACCTATTATAATGATGTGGATATCAACGGCCACATCAACAGCGTGAAGTACATTGAGCACGTGCTCGACCTCTGGCCGATGGAGTGGTACAAGGAGCATCAGATCAAGCGTTTTGAGATTGCCTACGTGGCTGAGGCCCATGCCGGTGACCAGCTTTCGTTCTACAAAGAGACCTCTACCAACCCCTCAGCAGAAGGGGAGATAGAGGCCTGTATCCGCATCGTGCGCACCGATGGCACGGAATGCTGTCGCAGCAAGGTAACCTTTCGATAAGAAAACTATTAACAAAAAAAAATGAGGCTATGAAGAAAATTTTATGTTCTTTGGTTGTGCTGACTGTGCTGTCAGTGCTTCCTGCCAATGCGCAGGGTGTGAACTTCGGTTTGAAGGCTGGTATCAATAATACCAGCATGAAGTTTGATAAGAGTGTGTTCGATTCTGAAAACCGTTTCGGTTGGTTCTTTGGTCCGACCATGAAGGTGGCACTGCCCGTTACGGGCTTGGCTGTCGATGTGGCAGCCCTCTATGAGCAGAAGGATGCCAAGGTCAATGGCGAGACCATCAAGCACAAGAGCATTGTCCTCCCTGTGAATGCCCGTTACAGCTTCGGTGTGGCACAGACGGCCAGCGTCTATGTGGCTGCCGGTCCGCAGGTTGGCTTCAATGTCGGAAGCGAGAATTTCAACTGGAAAGAAAAGGATAGCTACGACAATACCTTCCAGCTGAAGAAGTCGGAGTTCAGTGTGAACCTTGGCGCTGGTGTATGCGTGGGCGAGCATGTCGAGTTAGGCTTTACCTATAACATCCCTCTGGGCAAGACGGGTGATGCAAGCTGGGACGATGTCAAGGATGCTCTTGATAAGTTAAAGGACGATACGTCGGCCAACTCATGGACCATCTCGACTTCGTACTATTTCTAAACAATCCGCAGGCTCTGCTTGCTTTTGAAATAAAAGAAGATAGCTGCTTTTAGTGGCTATCTTCTTTTGTATCCCTGTCATTCCGGTAAAAAGTGAAGGAAAATTTGGTCATTTGCTTACAAATTGCTAACTTTGTAGCCGATTTTATTTAGTTAACCCATCGTCGCACCCTCGGGCAGGGTGGGAGTGAGACCAACAACACGACTGTTCTCGGGTAGGACGGGCACGGCTCAATGGATAAGTATAACATTTTAAAACAACAATTGCATTATGGCAGAAATGAATTTTGGTGGCGTTATTGAAACTGTAGTCACCAGCAAGGAGTTCTCACTTGAGAAAGCACGTGAAGTATTAAAGGATGAGGTTATCGCCGTCATCGGTTATGGTGTTCAGGGTCCTGGACAGGCCTGCAACCTGCGCGACAATGGCTTTAATGTCATCGTCGGTCAGCGTCCGGGCAAGACCTACGACAAGGCTGTGGCCGACGGTTGGGTACCTGGCAAGACGCTCTTCTCCATCGAGGAGGCTGCCGAGAAGGGTACCATCCTCTGCATGCTGCTCTCCGACGCTGGTCAGATTCAGCAGTGGCCGACCATCAAGCAATATCTGAAGCCTAGCAAGACGCTGTACTACAGCCACGGCTTCGCCATCAACTGGAGTGATCGCACGGGTGTTGTTCCCCCTGCTGATGTTGACGTCATCATGGTAGCTCCCAAGGGTTCCGGTACCAGCCTCCGCACCATGTTCTGCGAGGGTCGTGGTCTGAACTGCTCGTATGCCGTCTATCAGGATGCTACGGGCAAGGCCAAGGAGAAGACACTTGCTTTCGGTATCGGTATCGGTGCCGGCTATATGTTCGAGACCACCTTCCAGCGTGAGGCAGCCAGCGACCTGACTGGTGAGCGCGGCTCACTGATGGGTGCCATCCAGGGTCTGCTGCTGGCACAGTACGAGGTGCTCCGTGAGCACGGACACTCTCCCTCGGAGGCTTTCAATGAGACCGTCGAGGAGCTGACACAGAGCCTTGGCCCGCTCTTCGGTGCCAAGGGTATGGACTGGATGTACGCCAACTGCTCTACCACCGCTCAGCGTGGTGCATTGGACTGGGCTCCGCGTTTCCACGATGCCATCAAGCCTGTCATGGAGTGGCTCTACTACTCAGTACAGACCGGTAACGAGGCACAGATCACCATCGACGCCAACTCAAAGCCCGACTATCGTGCCGGACTGGAGAAGGAGCTCGAGGCTATGCGCAATCAGGAGATGTGGCGTGCCGGTGAGACCGTTCGCAAGCTGCGTCCTGAGAACCAGGAAGACTAAGGAAAGGTAAGAAGGTAAAAAAGTAAAAAGGTAAAAAATAGTAAAGACGAAATGTCTAAACTGATTATTAACAGCTACGCCGAGTTTGAATCCCACCTGGGTGAAGAACTCGGTGTTTCTGATTGGCTGGAAGTCTCTCAGGACCGTATCAACCTCTTTGCTGACGCCACGCTCGACCACCAGTGGATTCACGTCGATGTGGAGCGTGCCAAGGAGGAAAGTCCCTATAAGAGCACCATTGCGCACGGCTATCTGACGCTGTCGCTGCTGCCTTATCTGTGGGAACAGATTATTCAGGTGAACAACATCAAGATGCTCGTGAACTACGGCATGGACCAGATGCGCTTTGGTCAGGCCGTTGTCACAGGCAGCAGGGTGCGTATGCGTACCAAGCTGCACAACATCCAGAACCTGCGTGGCATCTGTAAGACGGAGATAGCGTTTAAGATTGAGATTGAGGGACAGCGCAAGCCTGCACTTGAGGGCATTGCCTCGTTCCTGTACTACTTTGAATGACAAACGTCACAGTGTCCGCAGTCCTCGGAGTCTGTTTCGCCGAAGTAGCGAAGCAGCTGTCGTGAGCGGCACTGGTGGTCGGTATTCATGTAACGGAGCATAGCCTCGATGCGTTCCTGATAGAGCGCTCGACGGTCTTCATAAATGGCGTGAGGAATGACGATGAGGTCGCGTTCCTCGCGTCTTTGTATATAGCGTACATAAGGCGTACGCTTACGGGGTATGAAGCTGATGATGTATTTCTGGTCGAGCCGTTTCAGCACGTCGTACGTCTCGGCGGGTGTCAGTCCGGCCTCGCGTGCCACCAGGCTCTCGTCAATGTATCCGTAGTCGGCAAACAATCCTCCGTAGAGTCGTAGTATGGAAACGATGACACGGTCCTCCTCTTCCGTATTTCCCTGCAGCCGGTACAGGTCGTCACGTCCCGTCAGGAAGTGTACGCGGGCCGCCGAGTCCTGTTCCTCCATATAGTCAATATACCCTGCCGTGCTGAGCAGTTGCAGGGCTGCATGAGCCCTCACGGGGAAGTGGTGGAAGCGCATGCAGAACTCGTCGAGGCTGAACTCAAACTGCTTTCCTTCTCCCGTTCCTGTTGCCACCTGCAGGTAGTAGGCCAGGTCCTCATACACATCTTTTATATATTCGCGCGGGGGAAACTCGTCGTCCACGCGTCGCATCAGCTTCCGGTTGTCGTTGCCGTTGCAGAGCAGCACGGCATACGCCCGTTCTCCGTCGCGTCCTGCACGTCCCGCCTCCTGGAAGTAAGCCTCGATGGAGTCCGGGCTGTCGTAGTGTATCACCAGTCGCACGTCAGGCTTGTCGATACCCATGCCGAAGGCATTCGTGGCCACGATGATGCGTTGCTTGTCGTGCTGCCAGTCCTTCTGCCGCTGGTCACGCGTTGCTTGGTCCAGTCCGGCGTGGTAGAAGGTGGAAGATGGAGAGTCGAGGGTGGAGGGTGGAGGAGTGAGGGTTTCGTTGAGGTAGTTGGAGATTTCCTTCGCCCGTTTGCGGCTGCGCACATAGACGATGGCACTGCCGCCCACCCGTTGCAGGATATGAATCATCTCCGCCAGCTTGTCCTCCGTCTTACGCACCACGTAGGTCAGGTTCTTACGCTCGAAGGACATGCGGAAGACGTTGAAGGTTGAGGGCAGGGGGTGGGTCTGTAGTTTCTCGCAGATATCATCCACCACACGCGGTGTGGCCGTTGCCGTGAGGGCCAGGATGGGCACGGGATGAACCTCCCGTATGTTGGCAATGCGGAGGTAGGACGGTCGGAAGTCGTAGCCCCACTGGCTGATGCAATGCGCCTCGTCCACGGTGATGAAGCTCACCTTCATGTGACGCATCTTCGTCAGGAAAAGGTCGCTCTCCAGTCGTTCGGGCGACACGTATAGCAGCTTGGTACGTCCCAGGATGCTGTTCTCCAGGATGCGGATGGTGTTCTCGTGCGACATGCCGGCATAGATGGCATCGGCAATGATGCCCCGTCGGCGCAGGTTCTGCACCTGGTCCTTCATCAGCGCGATGAGCGGTGTGATGACGATGCACACACCCTCCATTGCCAGTGCCGGCACCTGGAAGGTGATAGACTTTCCTCCGCCAGTGGGCATCAGCCCCAGCGTGTCATGGCCATTACATATTGACTCGATGATTTCCCGCTGTATACCCCGGAAATCATCGTAGCCCCAGTACTGCTTAAGTATTAATTTAGAATTTAGAATTTTGAATTGAGAATGATGATTACCATCGGGTGCAGCACTGTTGCTACCACTTGTATTCACGGCATCACACTCAGTAGAGGTAATCATCATTCTCAATTTTCAGTTCTCAATTGTCAATTGTCAAGCTCCGAAGGCATGATGTCCTCAATCTGCAACTGAATATCCCCGCGTTTGTAGGTGTTCTCCTCGATGGTGTAGATAATGTCAAACGAACGCTTCGACTTGATGTAGCGTGCTGCGGCACTCTGTCCGAAGGCAATGCCGTTCATGACGTTGCTCGACTTCGAGTCCACCAGTTCCAGCTTGATGTGCTCCTGGTTGCGTCCCACCACCTTCGACGTGCCGTAGTCATAGACGTTACGCGTACAGAACAGCGGCTTGGGGTTGTTCGGTCCGTGAGGTGCAAACTTCTTCAGGTCGTTCAGCAGCTTCTTGTTGATGTCGCGGAAGTCCACCTCCTCCTCGATTTCCATCAGCGCCTGCGTCTGTTCCGGCAGGATGTGCTGGCTGACGTACTCCTGGAAGCGGCGGCGGAACTCAGGGATGTTCTCCTGTTTCAGCGACAGGCCGACGGCATACGTATGACCGCCGAAGTTCAGCAGCAGGTCACGGCACGATTTGATGGCGTCGTAGATGTCGAAGCCCGCTACCGAGCGTGCGGAGCCCGTAGCCAGACCGTCGATGATGGTCAGTACCACCGTCGGGCGGAAGTACATTTCCGTCAGTCGCGACGCCACGATGCCTACCACGCCCTTCTTCCAGTTCTCGTCGTAGAGCACGATGCTCTGCATGTGCTGCTGGCTTTCCAGGCGGGCCACGATTTCGTTCGCCTCCTCCGTCATCTGCTTGTCGATGTCACGACGCTGGTCGTTGTATTCGTTCACGTGGTTGGCTTCAGCCAATGCCCGTGCAAAGTCCTTCTCCACCAGCAGGTCCACCGCCTCCGTACCGTTCTGCATACGTCCGCTGGCATTGATGCGCGGTCCGATTTTGAAGACGATGTCGCTCATCGTCAGCTCACGTCCCGTCAGTCCGCATATCTCGATGATGGCCTTCAGGCCGATGCTCGGATTCTGGTTCAGTTGTTTCAGACCGTGGAAGGCCAGCGTACGGTTCTCACCTTCTACAGGCACGATGTCGGCCGCTATCGATACGGCGCAGAAGTCGAGTAGGGGAATCAGTCGCGAGAACGGGATGCCGTTGTTTTTGGCGAATGCCTGCATGAACTTAAAGCCCACGCCGCATCCGCAGAGGTGCTTGAAGGGGTAGGTGGAGTCCTCGCGCTTCGGGTTCAGGATAGCCACAGCCGGTGGCAGTTCCTCGTCGGGCACGTGGTGGTCGCAGATGATGAAGTCCACCCCCTTCTCCTTGGCATAGGCAATCTCGTTGATGGCCTTGATGCCGCAGTCGAGCACAATAATCAGTTTAACACCTTTCCCTGCTGCATAGTCTATTCCCTTCTTACTCACCCCGTATCCTTCGTCGTAGCGGTCGGGTATGTAGTACTCAATGTTGGAATAGAACTGCTGCAGGAACTTGTAGACCAAAGCTACCGCCGTACATCCATCGACGTCATAGTCACCATAGACCATGATGCGCTCCTTGCGTCCCATCGCGTCATTCAGTCGGTCAACGGCCACGTCCATGTCGTTCATCAGGAACGGGTCAATGAGCTCGTTGAGCATCGGTCGGAAGAATCGCTTCGCCGCCGATTCCGTCTTGATGCCGCGTTGGATAAGCAGGTCGGCAAGTATCGGACTCATTCCGATCTTGTCGGCCAGCTCCTTAGCTGCTAGTTGTCTTTCGGGTGTAGGTGGTTCGTAATTCCATTTGAAATTCATTTATATTGTTTTTTATTTTCTTTCTGCTTTGGTGCGGAGGTCTTTCTGCATAAGTCCCCCAGGTGCTAAAAGAGCCTATTATGGCAAAATAGCGCTCAAAGATACGAAAAAAAAACAAATATCAACTACTTTTGTGCTTTTTTTAACAAATAAAACTTGTTTTTTCCTGTTTCATTCTTATTTATTTGGCGTTGTCCCATCTTCTTCGTACTTTTGCAGGGACAAAGACAATACAATACGAACAATGATACTATCAACAACCCCGACCATTGAAGGTCGCCCCATCCGCGAGTACAAAGGAGTAGTGACAGGAGAAGTCATCATCGGTGCCAATGCCTTCAGGGATTTCCTGGCAGGAATCCGCGACGTCATCGGCGGCCGTGCCGACAGCTACGAGGAAGTCCTGCGCGAAGCCAAGGACACCTCGTTGCGTGAACTGACGCAGCGTGCCCTGGCCATGGGTGCCAATGCCGTTGTAGGCATCGACCTCGACTACGAGACCATTGGTGCCAACGGCTCCATGCTCATGGTGTCGTCCAGTGGAACCGCTGTCGTCATCTAAGGACATCGCCGCCGACATCCTCTTTTGGTTCCCCACAAACCTATACTTAGTCAGGCATGAACCACAGGTTAGTTTAGAAAAACATTGTGGGCAAGGAGCTCTTGCACTTTTGTGAGAGCTCAGACTTCATGCGATTGACGGCAGTCTTGATAAAGAAAGCTACCAAGTGCTCGTCTGTGCCATCAATGCGAATTTGCTTAAGTGCAGAGATGTAGGCAGCACGGCCGCCCTTCTCGTTCTGCGCCGTGGGATAGAAGATGCCGATGCCGTCCAGCTTCACGGGCACGCCCTGTCCCACCAGTTCGGGGATGCACTCGCAGAGCTTGGTGATGACACCCTCCACGATGTCGCGGGTGTAGATGGTTCCGTGGTCGGAGATGTGCTTGGCCAGGCCGCGCATGGACAGCGTCTTCTGCGTCTCGGTGTAGCCATAGAGCTTACCGTAGTAGTCGCTCTTCCGGTTGTTGTTGCGCTTCAGATTGATCTTCAGCTGAATGTTGTTAACTTGTCCCATAGTTGTTTAGTTTAGAGTTTAGAGTTAATAGTTTAGAGTTAGTTTAAAGAGTTTAATGTTTAGCGGTTAGAGTTCATTTTCGTGTTCGGGATCGTCCGGTGCCGCCTGAAGGCTGTTTTGCCGGCACCAGAGCCTCGGTTTGGCGGCACCTGAGCCTTGTATTGCATCTTGATTGCGACGGCAAAGATACAACATTCCCATTGCGGTCTACGAATTTTCCTGCAACTTTTTCAAAAAAAAAATCATGGAGCGGTCATGAGTGTCATGTGTCATAAGTGTCATTAAGGATTTCGGAGTGCAAAATTCATCATAGTAATATATAAATTATAATTTATATATTACTATGAGCAGAAAACCGCCCCACCCAATCAAAAACTCTTAATGACACTCTTGACCTAATGACCTTAATGACACATGCGAAAAATTAAAAAATACGTGGCAAAAATTTGGAAGATTGGAAAAATATTAGTAATTTTGCCACAGAACTAACTACAACGAGAGAATAGGGACTATGAGCAATGTTATTGGAAGAAACCTGAAAGTGCTGCGTGAGGCTAACGACCTGACGCAAGAGCAGATGTCCAGCTATCTGGGCATCGGGCGTAGTGCGTATGCCAACTATGAGGCTGGCGAACGCGAGGCTCCGTTGGAGGTGCAGGAACGTTCAGCATCTTTGCTGGGTTGTGAACTGGAACTTCTGTTCGAACCGGATGTGGAGACGGTGAAAGACCGTATGATGGTTTGCGCCTTCCGCACCGACGGGCTGACAGAAGCCGACATGAAGCAGGTGGCACGCTTTAAGCAAGTGGTGCTGGAGTATATGAAAATGCAGAAAATGCTCGAAGAATGAAGAAGTTAGCCAAAGAAGCAATCGAACAGCTGGCGCTGAAGATGCGTTTACAGGCGGGCTTGAACCCATCAGAGCCTATCCACACGAAGACGCTGCTCAGAAAGTTGGGTATCATGGTCATCTATCGTCCCCTCTCAGAGAAGGCTTGCGGTCTTTCGATGCGTTCATCCGATGGGCGGGCAAAGTTCATACTCATCAACTCGAATAATTCGCGCGGACGCCAGCACTTTACCATTTGCCACGAGCTGTTTCACCTCTACTACGACGAAGAACCCAAACCGCACATCTGCGGCACACCCGGATTGGAGAAAGACCCAGCCGAAATCAATGCCAATGCCTTTGCCTCAGCCCTGCTTTTGCCACAGGCAGGCGTGCTGGAGTCGATACCTTCGGAGGAGATTGTCAGCCGCCACGTCACCACCGCCACAATGCTGCGCGTGGAGCAGCTGTTTGGTGTCAGCCACCAGTCGCTGTGCTATTGCCTGCGCCGCCTGCGCCTGCTTACCGAGGATGAGTTGCAGGATCATCTGGCCGAAAGCATGGAGATTCAGCAGATTGCCACAGAATACGGCTACGACCTCTCACTCTATCAGCCAGGCAACGAAGGTGTGGTAATCGGTGACTTTGGCGAGAAGGCACGCCTGCTGTTTGAGCAGGAGCGCATCTCCGAGGGTCACTATGTTGAACTGTTAAACCTGCTGAAGTAGAAATCAAGAAGAACTGAGATATATGGATATTCAAAAGACACAGCAATATAACGCGCAATCTTTGATGCAGGACTTGCGTCAGATTATTGAGCAAGCTCGTGGTCACGTGGCAGCTACCGCCAATTATGAACTGACCATGATGTACTGGCATATAGGCGAGCGTATCAATCGCGAAGTGCTTGGAAATGAGCGTGCTGAGTACGGAAAGCAAATTGTCGCGACAGTGTCACGACAATTGCAAGAGGAGTATAATATAAAGGGATTCGATGAGAAGAATATCCGTAGAATGGTGCAATTTGCTTCGTTTTTCCCTGAATCCCAAATTGTCGCGACACTGTCACGACAATTGTCATGGTCTCATTTTGTAGAAGTGATACCTCTCAAAGACGACCTTCAGCGTGAGTTTTATCTAACCTTAGCTTCATCAGAAAGATGGAGCGTCCGTAGACTTCGCAAGGAAATCGACGGTATGCTTTTTGAACGCACAGCCATCAGCGGTAAGCCTGAAGAGTTTATCAAGAAAGAACTCTCCACTTTGCGTGACGATAACGTGATGTCACCTGACCTCGTATTTAAGAGTCCGTACTTTTTGGAGTTCACAGGCCTGAAAGGTATGTATAGCGAGAAAAGCCTTGAGGACTGTTTGGTGGCTCACTTGGAACAGTTCATCATAGAGTTGGGCAACGGTTTCAGCTTCGTGGCACGTCAGAAGCGTATGATTATCGATGGCGAGGACTTCTATCTCGACTTGTTGTTCTATCATCGTCGTCTGCATCGTCTGATTGCCATTGATTTGAAAAAGGGGCGTTTCAAGGCAGAGTATAAAGGACAGATGGAACTCTACCTTCGTTGGCTGGAGCAGAATGAGGTGGAACCAGGCGAAGAGTCACCCCTTGGATTGTTGCTTTGTACCGAGGGCAGCGAGGAGCAGATAGAACTGCTGCAACTCGACAAGGCCGGCATCAAGGTTGCAAAGTATTTGACAGAATTACCTCCGCGAGAAGTCCTGCAGCACCAGATTCAGAAATCGCTGGAGATTGCTAAGGCCCGTTTCGAAAACATGATTGAGGAGGACGAATAGAGTGCACACGGGCGCTCGGCTTTGCCGCTTGCTACCAACGGGACGCAAGAAGGTATAGCTCGACGGCCCGAAGGGGAACCAACGGTCGACGGCCCGAAAGGGGAAAGTCAAAGTCAACCGACCCTACTGTGTTTAAACAAACATAGAATAATATCTTCTAATAATATTATAAAATATATAAGAAAGAGATTATGAAAGAATTAGTTTATATTATCTTATTGTACGCGCTAACAGGATGTTGCAGTCAGCAGACCTCTAATTCCGTTTTATGTCCTAAACTAGATAGCTGTTTAATGCAATATATTAAAACAAGCACCAATAATTATCGTGTAATACAATTGACCTTTATGGAATATGGAGGGACTGACTTTGTCATGTTTAATGACAGATCCGATTATGACAGCAGGTTTATTGATGGTTATTTCTTCAAACAAGGGATATTAATAACATATTATTCATTTGACTACAAAGATAGGAGTTCTTTTATTGATATCAGCCAAACACAGGCATTTAAAGATTCTATTTCTGGTTATTTTGATGAAGCACCTAAAGAAAATGGACCCATTATGATGTCTAATAACGATAATCCTAACCCCAAACTTTATCAGTTACGCTCGCCCCAGAACATAATTGAAAGAGAAAGCATCATGATAGAAGATGTTAAATGGGATGTTGCAAAAGGGGAAAATGCAATTAATTGTAAAGAACTCAACATGGCTATAAATAACTATATAAATCGTTATTGGCATAGGATATATGTTGTTAGGTTCAGTGAATATGACAACCATCGTTATGTATCAGTCAATGGGACTTTTGCTTATGACCCCAATATGATTGATGCATATTTTTTCCGAAATGGTCACTTAGTGGTTTTATATGACATAAGTCATATTCCTTCTCTAGATTATTTGAAAGAAAAAGAAATAAGATCATTTAAGAATTCTATTAGTAATTACCGAAGTGCGGAATTATATCCTGAATTCATGAATATATCACGACCTGAAAAATACGAAATTATTTCTATAGAGAAATTGAGGAGGGTAGCCGATTCTAACCCACTTTGGTTAGGAATATGACGTGAATCATGGGTCGGTTCTAATGATCTTGGTGTAGGAAAATTAAATCAATAAATATAATGAGAAGAAATAATTCAATAATTCTTAATGCAATATTGTGTATAGTTGGATGTATCTTGAGTGTTTTTCTTTTGTTTATAGCATTCTTTTATATATCACCATGGATTTTCCCTTCTTTGTGGGGATCATATAGTCTAGGGAAAAACTTATATTTGGTTACAGAAGAACATTGTTTTTATCATGAAAACAAGCGTTTCCAAGGATATGTAATTCTTCAAGGAACGCAAATAGAGGGGAAAGTATGTCATGGTGGAGAATATGTAGTACCTACATACGAGAATTATTATGACTCCATAGGCAATTATCGAGAGTTTGTTACAGAATCTAAACACAATGACAACTGGATAATTATAAAAACATACATTATTCCAGAAAAAAGAAATAAATACTATATAATAAGAAAAGATTTTGACGAAAACATATCTGTAGAAGAGATTGTATCCAAACATGTCAAAGAATTTGAAACGTATCATTCTTTTATTGATGCCTGTAATGCTCTTTCTATTGACATTCGGATCTGAAATGAATCACGGGGACGGTTCTAATGATCATTCGAAGAAGTCGGAATGGAAAAGGATATGTAAGTAGAGATTTTTATCAATTAGGGAGGACATATTAAATGAGAACGGAAATTAAATTTTTGATTTTTGCGGTGATGGCTTTTCAGTTGACCATATTGTCAATATTATTTCATTATAATAGCCAGACGTATCTTTCACGATTTACGTGGAAATTACATCATGGAAATTGTTCAAAAGATTTCCTATATTTCCGTGGCAATCAAAATGGTAGTGGGGAGTTACGATGGCCACAAATATACAATAAAGACGGGGATAATATTGGCCTATACATTTTATGTGTAGATGAAGAATTGCTCATCTACTCTTATGGTGACAATACCTTTGGTTTGTATCAAGCAAAATGAAAGGAATCACGAGAATCACGTGAATTTACCTTATTACTAATTTACTCTTTTATATAAAATAAAAGTCGTATCTTTGTCTGCAAAAAAGATTTTATGGAAAAGAAAAAATATGTAACATTCGATAAACACTTGAATAGATTGTGGAAGTATCTGTATATTTCCTCGTTTTGTTTTCTCATGTTTACATTCGCTTGTTTCCTGTATAACTACAGAAACCTCTATGATGAAGGCGGACAGGTTTATTATATGGATGGAATAAAGCTCCAAACGTTTAAGGAGAGATATACAAATCTTTACAAATCTATCAATAATGATAGTACAGATTACTTCGTCTTTCATGAACCATACAAAGGGAATTATAAAAAGATTGAATTTATGGGTGATGAACATAAGACCCCTAAATTCCCCACGAAAAGAGAATCTAAAGATTCCTTGGATTGTTTGCATTGTAATTATTATATTTCTTCGATAGATGGCTATGTAAATTTTTTTGTTCAGGATAGAAAAACAATAAGAGTTAAGTTATCTACTTATAATCCATCTTATTCAACAAACGATCCTGAGCGGTGGAAAAATGTATTTAAAATAAATGGAAGAACGGCCCCTTATGATAAGAACAAAGAAGTAATTAGTGCATTTGAAAAAGAAGTATTGAGTAAAATAGCCCCGTATAAAAGAGATTATATTCAAGGATATATACGACAATATGTTTCTTTTTTTGAAAGGTATTTCCTATATTATCTAGCTTTTTTCATATTTTTGCCTATTCCATTGTTTGTAAGATTCCTAATTAGAAAGAATAGATTGTCGGGACGGTTCCGGGGGGATCGTGAACCAGGGTAGTGAACCAGGGGACTCTGGTTTAGAATTATTTAAGACAGAAGATGATGTTATATTCGAATAATGTTGTACCTTTGCATGTACCAATAATGGATCATGAGAACCGTCCCCAAATTTCTTTGGTTTAATTCGTAAAGTTAGCTGATTATGAATAGATCAAATGTGCTCACCGGAACCGTCCCCATGATTCTTCGGACGAAAAATGATCAGTAGAGTCCTCTGGTCTATAAAGTCGATATGATAATGAAACAAAAAAGTATAAATCGTTTATTGAAGATTAATAAAACAAAAGTTTTCATATTAATATGTATAACTATTTGTATGATACTGCTGATTAGTTTTTTCGTGTGGAAGCAAAAGTCACAAAGACAATCATCCTTGCTTTATATGAAATTACAAGGGCCATGTAATGTGATGGCGGACTATTCTTATTTATATAGAGATGTTGATACAATAATTTCTCTGAATCACAATTTTTTTATTCATGGAAATGAAATATCCTTGCCTGTTCTTATTACTTCTATAGAGAATAGATGCGATACTGGTGATTATATAACAAGGTGGACAAATGAATCAACAGGACGTTGGGAGATTATCAGCACTTCTCCAGACTCCATATTGATTGAAACGCCCAAGAGCATCTTAAACGGAAGGTATGCGATAAAGTTTGTTAAAGAAAAACATTTTAAGGAACGATATTATATCATATTTAGTAATGATTCTACAATATTAAAATGTGAGAAAATCTTTAATATGTATTTTCCTGTGCAGGATGAGTGGGGAGAAACAGTGACGATTCCCGTAGATATCAATAATATGAAAAACGAAGATACGGAATAATTTTCAGTTGTGAATCGGCTGGAGTCTTTGACCTGAAGATACAAAGCGGCAGAGCCGTGTGCACACGGGAACCGACCCTACTGTGTTTAGTGAGGAATCTGAGGAGAATAAGATAAATCAACTTGACAAATGGTGGAACTCTTATAAGAAAACGGAAAGATGAAACATTTATATATAACATGTGTCTGTATGGCGTTGTTTCTTCTCACAGCATGCACATCAGATCACTCATTCAAACTTGACGAGAAAGAGCAGATTATAGTAGTACATAATTTACTTATTCTAGAGATTGAAGATGAGAGTTCACAAACTGACGAAGGACACTCTTTTATTGTTCTTAAGTATAATCCGTATGATACGAAAGAATTCGATACCATAAGATTACAGAGGCAATCTACAGGATTAAATATTAAAAAGTTCGACAGTTCTGGTTACAAAAAAACGCAGATAATCGATTTACTTCCAAATAGAAGATACACAATAATCCATAGTGGAATGGGTGGGCGAGTGCGCATCCAAGAATACTTTTGGACAGATTCAATGGGTAACTTAAGAGTGGACCCAACAAGAAAAAGAAAAGTTGGATATAGAGATATATAGGTTTCGGGCTGACTAGGAGAAAATTGGGGACTCTCAGTGCACACGGGCGCTCGGCTTTGCCGCTTGCTACCAACGGGACGCAAGAAGGTATAGCTCGACGGCCCGAAGGGGAAAGTCAACCGACCCTACTGTGCACTTTTTTGTTAAAGTATCGTAAATGCTGAGGGGGTGTCCCGACTTTTGGGACACCCCCTGTTGTATATTTGCTGCCGATAACTTTATGGTTGAACTAAAAACAAATCGTGATGATGGAATTCAAATTTGCCGTTTTATGCAATCCGCAAAAAATAGTTGCCCTGACCTCTTGGAAGGTATGGAAATTTATTATACCTTTGCAGACACATACCGTTTGAACGAAGGGAGGAAACTTTTGACCAATTAATCAGTCGATAACCTTACGAAAATCGTATGGAATTAGACACCAGCACGTTACGGACAAATGACCGTGACGACGGACGTGTCGGCTAAAAAAGAAACCAATATTTTTTAACTCAATATATATCAGACATTTATGAAAGAGGAAAATTTTGACAAAGTGGGGGCTGACACCCCCTTGCAGCCTATGAAGGATTTCGCGGCACAGTTGATGAACTTTATTAATGGTTATCAGCAGGCATTGGCCGAGAATGAGCAGCTGCAGCAGCGGGTGGCGAAGCTGGAGAGCGAGAATGCGGCATTGGCCGAGACGATTGAGCAGTGGAAAAAGGGCGACGAATGGGCAAGCCGTGTGACCTACGAGGGCGTCGTGGAGCAGATAGCGGCGTGCGAGGATGCGAAGGAGCGCGACGAGGCCCGCAAGCTGATTGAGCCGCTGCTGAAGCGGAGCCAGGTGACGCAGTTCCGCCGCGACATCAAGAAGCGGGTGAAGGAACTGAACGAGGAGAACGGCGGTGGTACGTTCAACAACTATGGCACGTACACGGAGGTTCATGCAGGTGGTATTAACATTAACAACAAGAAAGATGCAGGTCACTAACTTCAACAACTACGGCACCTACAACGAGGTGGAGGCAGGTGCCACGCAGATCAACAATTACTACGGCGGCACTGGCCGCAAGGAGGGCCTTGAGGTGGCGCTGCCGGTGCTGCTGGCGGGCGTGGAGCGTGTGCGTGACCACTTCTGGGGCGACAGTTCGATGGCGGTCGTCTTCTGCGTCTGTCGCGACCGCTATGGCTATGCCGACAACATGAGTCAGTTTGAGCGTGACTTCCAGTGCCAGGAGGGTCTGCTGTCGAACACGTTCAGGAACAATCCCTACATGCGGCTGCACGTGGACAAGTGGAAGGAGAACGGTGCGAAGGAGCGTGTGCTGCGACTGGTTGATGCCTATGAAAATGCCGTTCAGAAGCGGCTGAACGAGTAATACCTACAGAAAAACCTACAGAACCTACAGAAAAACCTACAGGGGTGCATGACGTTGTTTCATGCACCCTTTTTTTATGCCTAACTTTGCCGATGCAAACAAGAATGCTACGGTCTTTGCGTTGCCGCGAAAATCGGCGGCGCCTCAACAAAGCCAGAAAGCGAGCTTTCGCTTTGTATTCGGCTTGCGCGATCTTTGCGTTGCCGCGAAAATCGGCGGCGCCTCAACAAAGCCAGAAAGCGAGCTTTCGCTTTGTATTCGGCTTGCGCGATCTTTGACATGCTGATACATTTTGAGCCCCTTGGGAAGGGGCGGCTATAAAGCAGGGTTTTAATTCAAAAACAAAAATGGAAACAAAAATCTTAAAAGTGGTACGCCAGGGCGAGGCCTTCAGCGTACAGAGTTCAAAACAGGAGTCGGGACAGATCAAGAAGTGCACGATAGTGCTTCGCGAACTGGGCGGCTCGAAGTTCGAGAACGAATATGTGTGCACCATGCTGGGCAATCTGGCGGGGTGCAGGTTCTACGAGGGCGATGTGGTGATTGCCACGCTCCGTTTCTCTACGCACGATTTTCAGGGGCAGACATACCAGGAAATCCTTGCAACTGACATCGTGAAAATCGGTTAATAGTAAAAAGGTAAAAAGGTAAAAAAACATGAGTTGAAGTGAGGAGGATGTTCCCGGGTAAATGCGCAAAGAATCTGACCTTCTTCTCGCTAAAATTCAACTCAACAATATGGAAGCAACAATTATTTCTTTACAGACAACACACGTC
>Ga0310786_10000652_pt1 | contig 55725 bp, 54 predicted proteins | sample AusTroGonzalo_MG_FD_203881 | JGI IMG/M metagenome (GOLD analysis project Ga0310786, IMG submission 203881) | Bovine rumen microbial communities from tropical cattle in Woodstock, Queensland, Australia - Gonzalo_03 (v2) (version 2) | ecosystem: Host-associated > Mammals > Digestive system >...
TACTAGGCGTATTGACCAATCTTGGAATTGAAACGTATGGAGTTCCTAAACCTTGTGTCATACTTCCGATTAATACAGAAGCTCTAGCTGGAATTGCTAGAGAAGACACTATCTCGGCTGCTTTTTTATTTGCAAATTCTTTAATTTTATTGACATCCTCACCAAACGCTTTTTGTGAATCATTTTCGAAAATAACCTTCACATCGTAAGCTACAGAAACTTCAAACGGTTCTTTTGATAATGTTTTTCTCTCGAAAGAAACAACGAAACCAGTTGCTGAAACATCGGAAACAGACAAAGAATCTTGCAGTTCAATCGAATATGCTTTGCTATCAAAAGAACTAGATCTTTTAAAATATGCGCTCTTTAAAAGCAAATCCTGAAATTTAACATCTACACTTTTATTTTCCATAAACCTTACTCCTTATTTAGCGAAGAGCTAAAGCCAATTCTTTTGGATTGTTTACCCTATACGCGGATGTATAATCTTTGCTTGATACAGACCAAGTAAACAATTTTTCTGGATTAACATTGGAGATCGAAAGCGCTAATTCATTTGCTTCCTGCAAAGTATAATGCAAAGCAAAAATATACTTTCCAATCGTTTCAATCGTTGGAGTCTTCTCGAGGTTTTCGATTTTGGAGACTTGGGACTGTTTTACACCCATCGCCTTAGCTAATTGGGTTTGAGAAAGACCTGCCGCTTTTCTTTGCCTTTTTAATTCGAAAACAATCTGACTTTCGAAAAAACTTTCGAAAAAGATTCTTTTTTGTTCGCCATCCAAAGATTCATAAATTAATCTGTTTTGTTCTGCGAAGCTTCTCTCATTGCTCATTTTTTGAATTCTCCTTTATTCGAATATAATCCGCAATTCTATTGTTGTTTTGTTTTATAATTTTTGGAGGTGTTGGGCCTGTCTTTTTATGGAAAGTCCCTAACAGCACCAACAATTTATCCTTATACATAAAATGTATAACACGTATCTTATTAAGTTTTAGTTCTCTCAATCCTGTTGATGAACATAGCATTTTTATTTCATAGTGTTTTCCTAGCTCTGCAATACTACTAGCTTCAATAATTGCTTGTTCTAACCTTAGATATTGCATTGTAATCTTTTTATTTGAAAAAGATATATCGCTTTTTTCTTTAGCATATTCAGATATTGTTTTTCCTTCTTTTATGTAGAGGTCATATTCCATAATGTAAGTATAATTTGATAAAATTGTTAAAGCAAGAAAAATATTCCCTAAAGTGAATAATCTTAAATTCTAAAATAAAAAACTCCTTCTTTTTTTATCGGTCCTTGGAAAAGATGGAGAATTTTATCTAATTGGTGCGGCTAGCATGACTTGAACATGTACTCCTTACGGAACTAGATCCTAAGTCTAGCGCGTCTGCCAATTCCGCCATAGCCGCATTTGCTAATAAATTATATATATCATTCTTGATTCTTAAAAGAGGAATATATCTTTTATCACACGCTAGTGAAAGAAAAAATCCTCCTTCAAATTGTAACAAGAATTGTCCAATTTTAAGGGGGAATTTCAATATCATGGTGCCTTCTATCGGACTTGAACCAATAACCTACTGATTACAAATCAGTTGCTCTGCCAATTGAGCTAAGAAGGCATATTATGGTGGGCGCTACAAGGATCGAACTTGTGACCTCTTCCGTGTGAAGGAAACGCTCTCCCGACTGAGCTAAGTGCCCAACTGGAGGACAGTTATCCTCCTTAGTAAATGCTGACCTTTGAAATCAGCAATTCATAATTATACACTAATTTTTGATAAATCAAATCAAAGATTGAGGCCGAAAAAGAAAACCTCCGCGTTAGAGCGCCGATAAGGCGAGGGAGGTAGTATCTACTAAGATGGTGGATCTTAGTAGACTTGAACTACCGACCTCGCCCTTATCAGGGGCGCGCTCTAACCAGCTGAGCTAAAGATCCATCATGTGCGTTTTGCGCTTTAATAATATACAATAGTATTTTTCTTAATTCAACATTATTTTTCAGCTGGTTAGGGCGCCCTCTGATAAGGAAAGTCGAGTTCGTAGCAAAGCCACTTTATCCCTGGGTTGTTTTTAATAAAAAAGGTCCCACGTGTGCGAGACCCTCTTATAAATACACAATTAACGTTTGGAGAATTGTGGAGCGCGACGAGCGGCTTTAAGACCATATTTTTTACGTTCTTTAGCACGGGCATCACGACTAACAAGTCCGTTCACCTTTAAGGTGTGACGATCTTCGCCAGCTTCTAATAAGGCTCTGGCGATACCTAAACGAATTGCTCCAGCTTGACCAGTGAATCCACCACCTTTAACAAAGGCTTCAACATTGTATTTGCCAGTTGAACCAGTGACTTCAAGTGGTTGAGATAAATCCATAACAAGAGTTGCGTAAGGCATATAATCCTTAACATCTCTACCGTTAACGGTAATCTTACCCTTACCAGCAGTGACATAGACTCTAGCAACAGATGATTTACGTCTACCTGTGCCGTAATATTTTTTAACTTCTGCCATATGCATTCTCCTTATTTCTTCCACACGAGAACTTCAGGTTTCTGAGCTTCGTGCTTATGTTCTGGTCCACGATAGACAAAGAGTTTCTTAACAATTTGGCGACCTAAAGGTCCCTTTGGTAACATACCCCAAATCGATCTTGTGACCATTTCTTCTGGATATTTTTCGATCATTTCACCAGCAGTTCTGGTACGGAGACCACCGTTATAGCCGGAAACATTGTAATATTTCTTGTTTTGTAATTTGTTTGCGCCAGAAAGAGCAACTTTTTCTGCGTTGACAATAATGACGTAATCACCACAATCTACGTTTGGAGTATAGATTGGTTTGTCTTTACCCATTAATTTGACTGCAACAAAAGAGGCTAATCTACCATAAGGAATGCCTGTAGCATCAATGACATACCACTTACGTTCGATTTTTTCTGGTTTTGCGATCGTTGTTTGACGTTGCATTTTGTTTCCTCCTTACTCAAGCAATAATCTTACCGGGACTATTCCTTTTTCTTGTGCGAGATAGATTATATCTATATATATATTCTAAGTCAAAGAAAAGATTTTTCTTTAGCCACTATATAACGATTTAGCAAAGAAAAAAGGAACAAAGTTCCTTCTTCTAAATACTTTAGCTAACAATAAGCTGAACTTCTAATGAATACCAGGTTGGTGGTTCACTTAAATAGAATTGAATTCCAATATTATCGACGTTCATTTCAAAAGTATATTTATATACTCCAGTTGATGTCTCGGTAATGGTTGGAGTTACATCTGCACTATTATAGGTATCAGCATTATTTATGTTTATTTCAAAACTAATCAAAGCGAATGTAGCACCAGTTACTTCAAAGTTAAATTCTCCGTACGAGAACCAATTGTAGAAAACAAAGTCAAAAGTCGCCGAAGAATCATCTTCGTTTATCGTTTGTAATATTTGCTTTCCATAATAAATGCTCATTGGACTATTGCTGTAGTAACGATAACTACCTGCCACAACTTCCTCCCATTTAGCGTAAGCATCATCTTCATGAGAAGGAGTATCAAAATCAAAAGGTTCACTACATTCTGAATCTACGTACCAGCCATCAAAGACATAACCTGAACGGGTTGGGGTCTCGTATGGAATAGAAACATTTAAATCAAAAGCAGTGCTATTAGTAAACGTGTCTCCACTACCATCATTCAAATGATACGTTACCGTGTAACTTTCATATGATGGATTTGAAGAGAACTTCGCAATATATCTACTATAATTGTGATAATCCAAACTCTCCTTCGTAAGTAAATAATCTTTCAATATTTCACGGTAATTCTTGTTTAATTTTGGTGTAGTCTTAGGATCAAAAGCGCTGACCCATGAGTAATTATAATTTCGACTGTCGTCTGTTCGATAGGCAACAAAGTCAAGTATTGCCACCTTGTAAGTTTGGTCATGACTAATATATAAACTTGGATCATGGCACACATATTGTCCTAACAATGGGCGCATATCATAAGGATCAACATCAAAAATATAGACATCATTGTCAAATGGAAATGATTGATAGATGTCCGCGTAAGTCCAGCTTTCTTTGTCAATTTGCTCACGGGCATTGTTAACCACCACTAAATCAACATCATACAAAGGTTTAGCTTTTTCATAGATTGCTTCTGCAACTAGATTCGCTAAGCTGCTTGTTGTGAAATAGCCATTAACATTGCTAACCAATACTTGATTAGCCGCTTCTTCGCATGAACTGTAATTCGTATCAATAAGATCTTTAATGACTGGATCGATATCACTATCTGTTGGAATCAAAGATTCCATTCCTTCAGGAGTAATCGAATAAACATTAGTGGATATCTTATTAGTTAAAGTATTGTACTTAAGTTCGATTTTTCCTAAGTATTCGGTATATGAGCCAAATTGTGGATAGTATAAGTCTCCTTCTTTAAAAGTTTCTTTTGAATGAGAATGGCCACACAACATCAGATCAAAATAATCATCTAAATGATGACCAGTAACATTACTACTAGGACCATGGATAGAACCGATAACAATATCGCAACCGTCTGCTCTTAATCTGATGGCTTCTTCTTTGAGAACATTGACGTGATTAATAAATGTTACATCACGAACAACCAAAGAATTAATAGAGGAAATTTGTGATGAACCAATGACTCCAACGATACCAACTTTTAAGCCATTATCAAGCGTATATGTTAGGGATTTGCGGCCAATTTGCGATTGTTGAGTGGTTCCAACTTCTTTGGTATCGAAGTTGTAATCATAGACGTTTGCCGCTAAAACAGGAATGGTATAACCTCCATAGGATCGGTTGGTATTTGCAACTAATTTATCAATGCCCCAGTCAAAATCATGGTTACCGATTGTTCTCGCGTTATAACCAACATAACTCATCATATCGTTAATTAAGATTCCATAATTAAGATTTGAATATAAACTTCCTTGCCAAGTATCGCCTTGATCTAAAACGAGGGTATCTCCATCATTTTCTCTTTTTAGGTAGCTCATCATCTTGGCCATACCCATACGTTTGTTTGGTAAATCTGGATAAACTTGTCCATGCATATCATTTGTCGCATAAACGGTAACAGTTTTAATATTTGGATCTTCTTGTCTATTGTGACAAGAGTAATTAATTGTTAAAGAATTAATTGTGACAATCCCATAAGACTTAATCTCAACATAATAGGGTTGATCGTCAACTTCAAATTCTTGCTCATCACGAAGATATGAATAATCACTCCAGGCATAACCATCGTTAGAAAACTTTGCAACAAGGACGTAATCATCGTATTCACATTCAAAGTCGACAAAGATAGAAGTTATGTATCTAATCTCACCACCATGAGTGATTGTGCCATCACCTTCAAGGACGCAGTGGTATTCGTTTTCAACCCCTGATGTTGCTTCGGTATATAAAAAAGGAATCTCGTATTGTCCTGTCGAAGTTTCAATCGATTGATTAAAGCCTTGATAATAGTTACTACCATCTAATGTGACGTGATATCCACTTACAGTGGAATTCGCAGTTGTTGTTAGGTTTTTGCCAAACAGAATAGCGACACTTGCAATACTGGTGCATGAAAAAAGGCTAATAAGTCCTAATAGCAATGTCTTCTTTTTCATAAGATTATTATTGCACTTATATGGCCTAAATAAAAGGGGCTTGAAGCCCCATCATTATAACTCAACGTTATGAGCGACGTTTTGGACGTCTTCGAGTTCATCAAGAGCATCCACTAGGTCTTGGAACTTTTGTTTGTCCTCATCGTTAAGAGTGACATATTCATTTGGTTCCATTCTAATTTCAGCTTCTTCAAATTCGGTGATACCCATGCCCGCTAAAACTTCTTTAGCCTTTTCAAAGGCTTCTGGAGCGACGGTGACATAGATTGTATCTTCGTCAAGATCAACTTCTTGAACGTCAACATCACCTAAGATTAAGTTCTCTTCAACTTCATCTCTATTGGTGCCTTTAAATGCAAGGACACCTAGTTGGGTGAAGTTATAAATAACTGAGCCAAGATGTCCACCTTTTCTAACGATTTGAGTACGGACTTCTACTAAGGCTCTATTTGGGTTATCAGTTAAGGTATCAACAATTAAGAGGGAATTACCAGGACCGAAAGCTTCATAACGTCCTTCAACGTAAGCGACTGCTTCACCACCTTGAGCCTTTTTAATAGCGCGATCAAAAACATCTCTTGGAACGGATTTTCCACGATATTTTTCATAAACCGCTCTTAAAGCGAGGTTGGTCTTTGGATCTGGTGATCCTTGTTTAGCAGCCATATATGCTTCTTTAGAAGCACGAGCATATAAAGCTGATTTAATTTTGCCAGTACGAGCCATCGCTGCGGCTCTAACTTCATGATGTCTACCCATAAGTAATTCTCCTTAATGCTTTACTATTATACTACTCTTATTTTATAAGACAATTCTTAATACTTGACTTTTTCTAAATATAATCCCATCGCTGGAGCCTTATATGAAATGACTTTACGATGTGGAGTGACAAGCAATCTAGATACTTCAAATGGTTCAAATTTTCCTAAACCAATTTCAATAAGAATACCCACCATCATACGAACCATATATCTCATAAAACCATCACCAGTAAATGTTATTTTAATAACATCTCCTTCTTGAGTGAGGCCAACTTTATAGATGGTTCTAATGAAACTTCCTTCGTCTTCATCTTTGGTGGTGAAATTACCAAAATAATGTTTGCCTTTGAATTGTTTCAAAGCTTCTTTCATCTTCTCGACGTCTAGTTTTCTTAAGAATTGATAAACTTGGTTTCTTTTAAAAACATCATACTCGCCCATATTAATTAAATAGGAATATGTTTTTTCTTTTACGTTATAGCGGGCGTGGAAATAGTCAGGGACAGCTGAAACACTGGAAACATGGATATCATCGGGAAGTAAACAATTGACTGAATAGGTGAACTTTCCAAGATCCACTAGTTCTTTGGAATCAAAATGGAAAGTCTGCGCTAAAGCGTGAACTCCAGCATCTGTTCTTCCTGAACCAACAATTTTTGTTTCTTTGTTTAAAACTTTGGAAATAACTTTTTCAATTTCCTCTTCAATTGATGTAGCGTTTGGCTGAACTTGCCAACCAGCGTATTTGCTACCATCGTAACTAACTACAGCTAAATATCTCATGAGACTACCCTACTTTCTATAATACCCACTAAAAGGCAATATATAACAATAAATAAACACGACACAACAAACCAAGGAAGGAATGAAGGCGTAAATAATGTCCAATTATAATGCGACATAATGATGGTCGCTGCTAATAAACCAGCACATAGTAAAAAGGCAAAAATATCCAGGATATGAAAGGATAATTTGTGATAACGTGTTCTTTTCTGTTTTGGATCATAACCCCTTGCTTCCATCGCATCAGCAAGCTCCTCACTACGTTGGAAAGCAGAAATAAAAAGCGGAATAATTAAAGAAATAATAGCTTTCATTTTTGTAGAAATCTTACCATGTTTGAAATCAACACCTCTAGATGATTGGGCTTTCATAATTCTATCCACTTCGGTAAGAATGGTTGGAATAAAGCGAAGAGCAATGGAAATAGTCATCGCCACCTCATGAGCAGGAAATTTAATAACCTTGAGAGGAGTTAGGTACCATTCCAAAGCATAAGTTAAATCAAGCGGTTTTGTAGTCGCGGTCAAAATCATTGATAAAGAAATCATCAACACCAGACGAAGAATGATTTTTAAACTTTGGAAAATTGAATTCCAATAAACATTAAAGGAACCAATTGAAAACGCAATTGACGATTCTCCTCGAGGTGGAATTAAACAATTTATCACTAATAAAATAATAATCATAAACCATAAAGGTTTAAGTGAACCAAATAATTGTTTAAACGATATATGAGAGACAATTAATAAAATGATTACAAATAAGGCTAATAAACCACCAACAATAAAAGTTAATTCCCATGTCGAATAAGAAATAAAGATAGCCACCATTAAAGCGATAAGACAGAAAATCTTATTACGTGGATCCATTCTATGAATGAATGAATCATATGGGACATATCTTCCTAAAGTGATCTTTGCCATTATTTAGACCTCACTTTAGCAATCTCATCCACTAGAGATTCTAGATTCTTAATTTTACTAACATCTAATTTCAAGCCCTTAGCAAGACACATATTCGTAACTTTTTGAATCATCGGTGTCTCTAGGGAGTATTGTTCAACGTTTTCATTAAAGAGTTCGCTGGGCGATGCAATCTTAACGACTTCACCATTATCCATAACAATCACATTGTCAGCATATTCGTAAACAATATTAATATCGTGAGTAACTAAAATTATGGTTTTTCCACTTTCGTTAAGAGCTTTTATCATTCCTAATAACTCTTTTGTGCCCTTCGGATCTAAACCAGCAGTAGGTTCATCGAGCACTAAAATATCTGGCTTAAGAGCAAGCACGCCCGCAATAGCAACACGACGCTTCTCGCCACCGCTTAAATCGAAGGGGGATTTTTTAAGAAAAGATTCATCCAAACCAACCAACTTCAAAGTCTCTTTTGCGATCAATTTAGCTTCTTCTTTTTTCACCCCAAAATTTTGAGGTCCGAAAGCGATATCGTCTTCGACTGTTTCTTCAAATAATTGGTTCTCTGAGAATTGAAAAACAAGGCCAACTTTCTTACGTAAATCTCTTAATTTTCTTCGCATTTTGCGGTTTTTTTGAGTATTTACGTAATCATCCACCACCACTTCACCACTAGATGGAACAAGTAGTCCATTTAGATGTTGAATAAGAGTGGATTTTCCGCATCCTGTATGACCAACAAGACAGGTGAAAGAGCCTTCTTTTATCTCAAAGTTAATATCTCTTAATGCCTCATTTTCAAAAGGAGTCTTAGGAGAATATGTGTAATAAACTTGGTTAAATCTTATCGACATATTTTCCCAACAATCCCTTCCAAAGAATCTTCACCACTGAGTGAGAATCCTTTTTTGCTTAATAAAGAGACGAATTTTTCTTTGAATGGAAGATCTAGTCCAATAGCTTCGAGTTCTTCACTATGCTTTAAAACTTCTTTTGGAGAACCTTCAAAACTAACCTTGCCTTTGTTTAAAACTATGATGTGATCGCTAGCAAACGCTTCTTCTAAATCATGTGTAATTGAAATAAGGGTAAGATTAGGGTTTTCTTCCCTCATTTTTTTAATTGTTTCGTGTATTTCGCTTCTTCCTTTAGGATCAAGCATTGAAGTAGCTTCATCAAAGATGACTACATCAGGTTTCATCGCAAGAACCCCTGCGATAGCGACTCTTTGTTTTTGACCACCAGAAAGATTTTCAGGTTCTTTATCTAAATATTCAGACATGTTTACTTTAGCGGCAAATTCTTGGATGATGCCTTCCATATCTTCGTGTTTGACTTGTCTATTTTCTAGACCGAAGGCAATATCGTCTCTAACCGTAGAGCCAATGAATTGATTATCTGGATTTTGGAAGACAATACCTATATGAGAGCGAATCTCTCTAGCGTTCTTCCTGTTGGCTTCTTTTCCAAAAGCAACTATTGAACCAGATTTAGGTTCTAACAAACAAGTTAATAGCTTAGCTATTGTAGATTTACCAGAGCCATTATGACCAATGATTGAAATATACTTACCAGCCTCAACGACAAAAGAAACGTCATCAAGGACGTTAGTTTTGCCATCATAGCTATAAGTTAAGTTTTTTACTTCAATCAAGTTCATTATTTAAAATCGAACGAAATGATTCTTCCTTTGTATTCGCGAGTTTTAACTCCAGCGAGTTTTAACATCTTTGCACTTGCTTGAGTCTCTGTAGTGTGAGCGTATTTATTGTCTAAATAGACAACTTCTTTGATGCCTTTTTGAATGATTGCTTTGGTGCATTCATTACATGGGAATAAAGTTACATATAATGTACAGCCTTTAAGAGCTGCACCATCACGAGTATTTAAAATTGCATTAAATTCGGCGTGACAAACATAAAGATATTTGGAATCAAGACCTTCGCCTTTATTCCAGCTTAATTGATCTTCGTCACAGCCTGTTGGCATACCGTTATAACCATTAGAAACAATCTTATGATCTTGATCAACGATACACGCTCCAACTTTAGTGTTAGGATCTTTTGAACGTTGAGATGATAAAACAGCCATTGACATGAAATATTCATCCCAAGAGATATTTTTTGCTTTTTCCATAATTATTCTCCAAAACGCGTTAATTGTATCACAATAACGCTTATTCACCAATAGATATTAAAAGCACGCAATATGATTACTTACGTTTGTTTTTTATTCGATATGTAAGTAGAAGAAGACCTTCCACCACAAACGTATTAAGTGGAACGTCAATAAAGAAAACAATCGCTTGAGCGAAAAAGATGATCCAGAAATTAACTTCAAAGGTAAAAGTCTTCACAAACGAGTTAAGAAGAAGCATTAAAAGAACTTCAGACATCAAGACAACAAAAGCAATTTTGAATGGGGAAGCGAGTTCACCATATTTTTTCTTGTAATAGTGTTCAATGACGAATAGCAAAATAATAGTCGCCATAAACAAAACAAAAGCTATCGAAACTATCAAAATCTTATGCCAAAGTACGAAAGAATAATTGGCAGCAATTGTTGGAGAGAAAAAGATGAAATAGACTAACGCTCCAAAAACTAAAATTGAGGTTAACCCAACAAGAGAAATTTCTAAAAATCTAATATGGATTCTTTTAATCAAAAAATACAATAACCACGGCAAAACCCCAAGCAATCCATAAACAAGGGTAAATAAAGGATTAATGCCATAGCCTAAAGAATTAGGGAATAAAACGATTCCTAAAATATCGCTTCCAGCACCGACAATAGCACCATAAATAGGTCCCAACAAAATGGATGAAAAAATGATTAATGAAGGCCCCAATGAAATTCTAATCCAGGGTATCAAAGGAAAGTTTTGAAGAGGTGTCATTCTCGTCAAAATTATTGTTAAAGCAAGTAATAATCCTGCAAGAGTTATCTTTTGAACTTGGGATAATTTCATTTTTTGAGTTCTCGTTTAACTAATCCAGCAAAATGAAGCGAACCAGTAATGAGAATCAGATCGTCTGGATATTCAGCTTTAAGTTGGGCGATTTTTCCTAAATAATCAGCATCAAATTTATACGTCGATAAGAAGAGAAAATATTCGTCTTCGGTTTTCGCTCTTTTATGATCAAATGTAGTGATTGTGATATCGGTTGTGACCGTGTCCAAAATATTAAGCATGTGAGAAAAATTCTTATCTCTAAACGACGCAAAAATGGCGTGGACAGGAACATGAACACTTGTCTTTAAAGAATCCACTAAATTTTGCATAGCTTCAGGGTTATGTGCGCCATCAACCATGACGTTCTTTTCGATATATTCAAATCGACATGGAAGTGTTGCTGTTTTTAAACCTAATTTAATGGTCTCATCATCAACAAAAAAATTGTCGTTACAAAGCTTAACAGCGTCAATTGCAAGACAAGCATTTTTGACTTGATATAAAGCATGAGTCCCTAATCTAACATCTTTTAATTTTTGAGAGTTAAAACACGCAACTCCATCGATAATTTGTTCATTAAAATATTCACTTACAACATGAACTGGAGCGTGCAATTTCTTCGCTGTTTCTCGAATTGCATAAATAGCAAATTCGTCCATTTTTCCCACTAAAACTGGAACATTTTCTTTTATAATGCCAGATTTATTGTAGGCAATTTCACTAGTTGTTCCACCTAGATATGAGGTGTGTTCAAGGGAGATAGACGTGATGATTGAAAGCATTGGCGTAATGATGTTTGTAGCATCGATATATCCACCCATTCCAACTTCGATAATCACTAAATCAAGATTAGCTTTTTTAAATAATTCAAAGGCGACAATTGTCTGCATTTCAAAGGAAGATAATCCATATTTTTCGAAATCATCTTGAAGCTCTAAAAATTGGGCTAAATATTCGTCAAATCCGATTTGTTTTCCGTTAATAGAAACCATCTCAATAACGTCATTCAAATATGGCGAAGTATAAAGGCCAACTTTGTACCGTTTTTTGAGATAAATTTGGTACAAATAATATGCTGTTGAGCCTTTACCGTTTGTGCCAGTAATGTGAATAGAAGGAATACTAAATTCGTAATGAAAGTCACTTAAAAACTTATCATATTGATTTCTTTGATAAGTTGGATAATTTCTTTCTTTAAAATAAAGTTCTAATTCTTCTTTAGTCATCGTATTTACCGATAGTCTTTTTTGCCTTGGCCATCGCGCGTTCATCATCGCGTTTCTTTATGGTTTCGCGTTTATCAAATAGTTTCTTGCCTTTTGCTAAAGCAATCTCAACTTTAAGTTTACCTTTCTTAAGATAAATCTTTGTAGGAACAATTGTCATAGCTTGCTCAGCAGCTTTTTGCGCCATCTTTTCGATTTCTTTTTTATGTAATAAAAGTTTTCTTGTTCTATTTGGTTCGTGATTAAAGATATTGCCTTCTTTATAAGGCGCGATATGCATGTTAAGCAAGTACGCTTCGCCATCACGTATAATTACGTATGAATCCTGTAAGGATGCTTTCGATCTTCTAATGGATTTAATTTCACTTCCTTTAAGCTCGATGCCACATTCTAAAAAACCTTCCAAGAAATAATTGAAGTGAGCTTTAGAATTATTCGCGATGATCTTAATGTTATCCATCTTATTCGACCACCTTTGTTTTCTCTTCGAGTTTTGCTCTTCTAGAAGCGCGGTTATAAATGTTAAATGTTGCAATCGCAACACCAACTAAGAAAGCACTAGCAAAGAAGATAGAAGTAGCACCACCACCTAATTCGATATGGATTGCCTCACCTAAATATCTTTGATATAAAACCATCTCCACTATCGCAGACAACAAATATCCTCCAGAAACAATTGATAGGGAAATAACAAGCATATAGAAAGCGATTCTAAATTTTCTAAATTTATTTAAACCGTTAAAGTATGCTGCAAATAGATAAATCACAAATGAATATGTAATCGAAATAACCGCAACAAGGAATGTGGAAGAGATTATATGCACAACATAGGTTGAGATAAATAATGCACTATGATCATAAGCAAGTTGAGCGCTGAACCTGATAATGCACTCTATGAAGCCGTAACTCTTATATATGTCGTCAAAGTATTCGAGATTACAGGTCGAAACAACGCCAAGAATAATGAACGGTATGAATAGACCTACTCCAAGAATGATTCTAGCAATGAAAATCGATACTTTGCCTTTCTCGAATTTTAGGAAGCAATCGAAAAGGACACAAACAGCCAAATGGAACACAGTTAATCCTGTAACCGTATCCACAAAGCTAGCGAAATAAGAACTGAATAAATCATACGAAGTTTCTCTTAAAAGAGAAGAACTAATAAAGATTGTCGCTAAAACAATAGCGAAATATTTATACACTTCATTAATTAATGATCGTCTTCTAAAACAACGTGCTGTTTTAACAATTCCAATAATTGAGAAAACAAGGCACAAAACGTAATTAAATGCCAAGATAACTATAGTTATAATTAGCTGAGACTTTAAAATTCCATCGGCATTCTCAATAAGCTTTATTAAATCGGAAGTAGGGAAGAATGTTGCGCTTTGATAAGCTTGGTCAACATCTAATAAGTAGTGGAGTGAGGTAGCTGTAATTATAAGAGCAAACAAAACGATTGAAACAAAGCATGAAACAAGACTGAAAATGTTAAACGCTCTTTCCTTAACTGCTTCTAGTTTTTGATTGGATGTTTGATCGGAACTCTTTTTATGAGGAATAGCCTTCCCACACTTAGGACAATGGTCGACATCGTTAGGAATGTATTCACCACATTTTGGGCAAGGAACTTTGCCATCAATTCTGGTACCACATTTAATACAAAAACTAGCTTCGGAAAGATTTTCGAAACCACATTTAGGACATGTAATAGATTTCTCTTGTTTTACTTTGTCATCCATAATTATTAATTATGCTAAAAGAAAGTAGTAAAAAGCAAATAGAAAATTTTTAGTAGAACATTATTTCAAAGTGAATTAATATATTAATTGCAATGGAATTCAGACAGTTAATTATTACGCAAAAGGACACGCAACAAAGATACGTTTTTAACAACAGAACTAATCTTGTTGTTTCTACAGATCTTAGCGATGAACTTTTAATTCCAAACAATTCTGAATTCGAAACATCCTACCTCATTGAAAGCGAAGAAAATATATCAATCAAAGATGTTTTCCAAATCAAAATCAACATCGCCTCAACTGGAGTAATGATGCTTAATTTCAAAAAAGATGCTTTAAGCGAGGAACAGAAGCAACAATTCGTTCAAGATTTAAGCGCTCTTAAAGACGGGATTGAGCCAAACGACGAAACTCAAAAAGCAAAGATTGTAAAGGTTATCGAAATAGCCGAAAAATATAATCCACTTTTTGTTTGTTACGCCAACAATGGTGATTTCATTTTTACGAGATCAACTTTTGAAGGTTTGCTAAAAGAAAAAGAATTGGCTTTCCCAGTGCTCATTTTGTTAAATTCTTTGGATTTTGCGGAGAAATTTCAAGTTAAAACAAAAAAGAAAATAAAGAAACCTACAGTTAAAAATACTCAAAAATCAAACAAATTAAAATTTGATTTTTCGGCATTTAAAAACTTGGATTTTGTCTTTTTTGGAATCTTCTCTTTATTCATCGTTTTTAGTTTAATAATTTCGATATTTGAATTCCAAAATGGAGAAGCAATCGCTGTATTTTTAGTTGTTCTTGCTGTTATCTTTTCGGCTGTATTAACTTACGCAATTTATCGTGCCAGCAGTGAGGATGATGAATTTTTCAAAAATTGGAAAAAATGGATTGTCCCTATCATCTATATCGTGTTAGGAATTGGTTTAGGTGTGGTTGGAGGCTTCTTGGTCTGTAAATTTGCTTTAAAAGTAAATGAGGATAAAGAAGTTAATTACACGCTTGTGTATGCATTACCTATCGTTATATCAGTAGTCATGTGTATTTCGTTATTGTGGTCGCCTATCTTACTTAGACCAATTATTAGAAAGATTAGAAGGAAAAAATAATTGTGAAACTATCAGTTGTGATCCCTTGTTATAACGAAGCTCAAGACTTGAAAGAAAAATCTGAGCTCGTTTTAAAAAAACTTTCTTCCTTGAACATAGATTATGAATTAATTCTAGTTAACGATGGTTCTAAAGATAAAACTGAAGAAGTAATCAAGTCTATTAGCAGAGCTAAGTACTCTGGCTATGAGGTAAACAAAGGTAAAGGCGGCGCAGTTAAACAAGGTATATTAGATTCAACTGGGGACTACATTTTGTTCATGGATGCAGATTTATCAACTGATTTAAGCGCAATCGATACTTTATTACCATTATTAGAAAAAGAAAAATTCATCATTGGTTCAAGGCACCACAAACAATCCCAGATGCCAATCAAACAACCTTTAAAAAGAAGGTTTATTGGTTGGTGCTGCCGAAAACTAGTTAATGCTAAATTCCACATGCACTATTCCGATACTCAATGTGGGTTTAAATGTATTGAATCAAAACTTGCAAAAAGTATTGTCAAAAAACAAATTATCAACGGCTTTGCGTTCGATGTTGAATATCTTTACATCGCCAAGCTAAACAATCAAAATACATGCGAAATCCCGGTTATTTGGAGAGATGATAGAGGTTCAACTGTCTCCCCATTTAAGAGTTCAATGAAATTCTTAAAGGACATGAGAATCATTAAAAAGAACAAGAAAAATTACTTGTTCAAATAACCTATTCTTTTTAGACCATAATCTAGATTTAAAACAAACAATGATTTATTTGTACGGAAGGCGATAGATTCGTCTTCTTTTTTTGCGTATCGATAAAGTATCTCAACCAATTTAGTCACGTTAATACATTTTTTGTTATTAGTAAATTTCAAGAACAACTGATTATTTAGACAAACAATAGATATCGTATTTGTTCCTTCTCCATAGATTTTATTTTCATTGAATAGATTTTTTAGAAATAGAAGGTCGTTATATGTTTCAAGTGATACGTTAATAGAACCTTCATCTAAATCAAACATATAATTGAAAAGATATCTCGAAACATCAAGATAGAAGTTAGTTAATCTTCGTTCATCTTTATTGCACATACATATACTAATTACGGACTTATATCTAAAAATTTTTGAGAAAAGAAAAAGCCTCCTGAAAGGAGGCAATTTTTTATTGTTCCTAAACGATATTAAGGAAGCACCAATTCTGGAGTTGTGAAGTGGAGTTCCAATTGGCCGCGTTTATTTAAGCCTACTCCATCTCTATCAATGGTGATCGATTTAGTTCCTCCAGCTGCTTCAAAAGCGGCTTTATAAGGTGCTAAGCTCGCTTCGTTATCAATAAGACGATCAAAGTTGATTCTGATCGTATCTTCAACTTTCACTCCATCATCGGTTGGTTCAAAAACAATCCAGGAATTATCGGTTTCGGCAATTTTACCAATCGCGCTTTCGAAATATTCTTCGACTTTGTCTTGGAGTTCTTCAGCAGCGATTGTTTCACCGTAATAGATATTACTAATCTTGAAGTCTGCGACGAAGGAGTTTTCTTTCGGTTCGCATTTAGTTTCAATAACAGCTCTAGTTTCTAAACCATTAATATTGACACCTAAGGTGAAATTGAAGAATGAATCTCCTTCTTCATTAGTGAATAAATCACAATAGAATCTATCTACAACAATGTAGACAATATCTTCTCCATAATGGAATACATAATTATCTCCAACGATATCTGTCGCTAATAAGATTTGGTCGATTTCTTCTTCACCAATATAAGCGGCTGTGTGTTCACCTGGTGCAGCATATCCAACAGGATCAGTTGCCCTAATACGAGCTTCGATTCTTTCGTTAACCTTTACTGATCCATCACCCAAAGTTTGTAATTGTTTAAAGCCGCCTTTTGCGGTGTCAGCTAATAATGCGCCATCAGTAGCGCCTTTTTGAATGAAAGTTTTGTAAAGATCTATCGTGCTATCAACATACTCAAGTGCCTTGCCGTAATTCGCGTAGTGAGAATTTTCGTCTGTGCCAATGTGAGAATCGGTAACTGCATCGTTTTTAATCTTAGATTCTAAATTTGTTTTAACGTGCATTCCACCATCAAATGAATATTGGAAATCTAATGATTTCAATGCTTTTAAGAATAATGAGTCATTATCTCCACCTGAAGAGGAAGACATCAAGTTAAGCATATCTTTCTCCATGTCTTCTTTAGCATAGGTAATCTTTTTATTTTTAAGATCAGATTTAATGGATAAATTGGCACCAGAGAAAGCATTGCCAAATGCTTCATCAATTCTTTCGAGAATTCCTGTCTTTTCAGCAATCCAAGTAGCACCCATATGGCCTAATTTAATGCTATTAATTCTAAATACGAAATCAGTGTCATTTTCCGAAAGAGTTGTTTCAATGATTGCTCTTGTCTTAATCGCTTTTAAATCAAGATTAACGTAGAAGGTGTATTTGCTACCTTTAATTGTGAGATAAAAATCACCAACATATTTGGAAAGCGTAGCATCTTCACGAATCGATTCGGTCGCATTATATAAGATTTGATTCAAAGAATCTTGATCGATATGGAAATCGATTTCTTTGCTATCTTTAGTATTGGCCATGCCAAGAACAAATTGACGTTGGAAAACTTCTTCATTCTTCAACTCAGTTGCTTTGTAAGTTGATTTTGAAGTATCCAAAATAGTGAAATAAACTGCACCAGCAGCAATCGTTAAAGCACCAACAAGCGCTACTGGAATAATCCATCCTAATTTACCCATAAATTCTCCTTCGCTTTAATATGCCTCCACAGGAAAAGCAATCCCGCAGCATATTAAAGTCTCACTATAAGTAAATTATAGCATAGGCTTTAAATGAATAGTAGAATGAATAAATTTATAAATAAATTTAATTATAACAATGCAACGAATGGTTTAACAATTGCACAGAGGAAAACGAAGAATCTACTCATGGTAAAGCTTTGAGGAATTTCTTCAGATTGAATCATCATTTCGTTGAAGTCCGCTTCAATGTCTTTGCAACATGGAGAATTATAAATGACTGCTCCACATTCAAAGTGGTGGACTAAGGAACGATAATCCATATTAATTGTGCCGACAAAGGCTAACTTACCATCAGCAAGAACGGTCTTCATGTGATTGAAACCTGGGCGATAAGACATAATATGAACACCAGCAGAAATTAAGGTTTTAAAATAAGTTTCGGCGACGTGATAGACAAATTTCTTATCAGGAATTCCTGGAAGGAATAAATATACTTTAACTCCATTTAACGCTGCTCTTCGAATCGCATAAAGAAGTGATTCAGAAGGAATGAAATATGGAGTAGAAATATAAAGTGTATCTTGAGCGGCTTCAATAATGTTGGTCAAGGTCTCTTCACCAACTCTTTCCTTAAAGTATGGGGACGGTCCGTGGCCAAATGGATAAACGAGACCACTATCTTTGAATTTTGGATATTCATAATTCAAGAATTTTGCATGATCAGATGTATGTTTCGCGCATAAATCAAAATTGGTAAGGAATAATTGAATTAAGTTATTGATTGCACTACCTTCAATTTTGATCATCGTATCTTTCCAATAGCCAAATGGTGAATCGATGTTTGCGTATTCGTCAGCAAGGTTCATTCCACCAGTAAATCCGGAGCGATGATCAATAACAGCAATTTTGCGGTGATCGCGGTTATTATAGATGCCAGTAATGATTGGTTTAAACTTGTTATATTTGTAAGCTTTTATACCGGCTTTGCGGAGATTTTTGACTTCGTTTCCTTTTAAAACACCAACAGATCCAAGGTCATCAAATATGACTCTAACATCAACGCCTTTAGAAGCTTTATCAACTAAAATTTGGCGAACTTGGCCCCATTCTTCACCATCACCAATAATGAAGAATTCAATGAAAATAAATTCTTTTGCTTCTTTTAGTTCTTTAATGAGTTCTGGGAAGTAAGTTTCACCATTTTTGTAATAAGTAATTCTGTTATTTTCATGAGCACAAAGAATGGAATTGTTGTTTAAATAATCAAAAGTCTTATGAAAATCTCCGGCTTTCTTCGTGTCAGCACCATTTTTGAAATAAAGTGCACCAACGCCGTCCGAAGCTTTTAACAATCTAGCATGCTTTCCACGCAAATTCTTCTTTCCAAAAAATAAATAGAAGATAGTGCCTATTACAGGTAATACTAAGAGAATAATGATCCATGGAATCTTAAATTCAGCATCGGTTTGTCTAAAGATAATGCGGAAAAAAATAATAATTTGCATTATAAGCAAAATAAAGATAATTAAAGCCGCAACTGTGGAGATCCATGTTAGATTTGGAAATCTTGTTCCTAAACTACCGCCAGGAGCAAACTCACCACTAACATAAAGTAGACAAATAATTGCCGCTAGTTGAATAACCAAAATAAAAATAACCAACATTGTGCGGTTAAATAATTTTCTTAAAAACTTTTTCATATAAACAACCTCGATATCAATATTAAAGGAAATAATATCTAAATACAATTTATATTGTAGATTGGAATTAAATGTTTATAATTTTAACGAAAGGAAAATCAAGAAATGAAAAAACAAAGCTTATTCAAAGTCATTCAATGCTGTGCATTGATTGTCATCGGTGTTCTTTTTTGCGTATCTTTAGCTTGGGCTGAAAATGTTTTATCAATTATTTTAGGATCCTCATTAATTGCGGCAGGCGTTGTTATTTTAATAATGTCTATCATTAATGATAAGAGCGTTGTGTCTCCAATTGCATTAGGTGGACTACTTGCCATTGCATTAGGTATTTACTTCATTGTTGTAAATGCTGTTGGAATTATCTTCTCATTTGTTCCATACATTCTAATCGTGTTTGGATCCGCAATTATTGTTGATGGATTAATCGGCTATTTTGCTAGAGATGAAAAAGTTATTGCTGCTTTAATTGTCAAGTTAGTTATCGGTGCAGCATTAGTTACGGTCGGCATCTTACTCTTAACAGTTGGTGGCTTCCAAAAATATGTCGCAGTCATTGTCGGTATTGCGCTTATTATCATTGGCATCGCAAATATCGTTTTAGAATTTGTGAAGGCTGATAAGAAAGCTGAATAAAATATTAAAAAAGACCGCAAATCTCTTACAACTGCGGTCTTTTTTTATTGCTTATTAATCTAAATATTCGACTTCAATTTCGAATGGCTCATCGCCTAACAATGTAACCGAAATGACGTATTTATCTTGAACTATTGATTTGGAATAATATTTGTTATTTTTGAATACCTTTTCACCATCTAGTGGTAGGGCCGGAACTTCTTTAATAACGTTTGCTAAGCCACTTCCTTCACATTTAAGCAAAGATTCTTTTGATGTCCAAACTTGAAAGAAAGATAACTCATCCTTAATATAGTCGATCTCTTCTTTTGAACTAATGAATGCTTTTAATTCATTTTTAAATTCTTTGATAAGTTCGACATCAACACCAATCGGTTTAGCCCCAATTGCTAAAATCACATAACTAGCAGAATGAGAAATATTGAAGAAACACTGATCAGAAAGTGGTTTTCCATATTCTCCTAATGTGTATTTACCAATGAAAGAATATTTCAAAAAGCTTGATGCTTCTTTTTGCTTTACTTTCAAAGAAAGGCTATCTAATTCATCGCCTTTTAAATCAATGATGTAAAGTTTAACTTTTTCCATATCTATTCCTCAAAAACACCTGTGGATAAATAACGTTCTCCAGTATCTGGAAGCAAGACAACAATCATCTTTCCTTCATTTTCTTTCTTTGAAGCAAGTTCAATTGCTGCATATAATGCAGCACCAGAAGAAATACCCACTAGTAATCCTTCACTTCTAGCGACCTCTTTAGTCATCTTGAAAGCGTCTTCGTTAGTGACTCTAATAACGTAATCAACTGATTTTAAATTTAGTGTTTTTGGAACAAAACCCGCTCCAATACCTTGAATCTTATGTGGTCCAGATTTACCTTCGGATAAAACTGGTGAGGAATCTGGCTCAACTGCATAGGAAAGAACATTTTTATTCTTTTCTTTCAAGCATTGAGAAACCCCTGAAATTGTTCCTCCGGTACCTACGCCTGCAACGAAGATATCGACTTTGCCATCACTATCTTCATATATTTCTCTACCAGTTGTTAAGTAGTGAATAGCGGGGTTGGCCATATTTTCAAATTGCATTGGCATAAAGGAATTTGGAATATCTTTTGCAAGTTCTTCTGCTTTAGCGATTGCGCCTTTCATTCCTAACTTACCTTCGGTTAAGACCAAAGTCGCTCCATAAGCTTTCAAAAGACTTTGTCTTTCTTTAGACATAGTCTCAGGCATTGTTAAAATAATCTTTAAACCATAAGAGGCTGCGACCATCGCTAAACCGATACCAGTATTTCCACTGGTTGGCTCGATAATGGTGGTACCTTTTTTAATTAAGCCTTTCTTAATCGCCCCTTCAATCATTGCTTTAGCGATACGATCTTTAACGCTACCAGCAGGATTAAATCTTTCGACTTTCGCGATTAATCTAGCTTTTAATTTGTATTGTTTTTCTAAGTTAGTAAGTTCAACAAGTGGAGTTCTTCCAATTGTAGAAATGATATTTGGGTATATTTTCATAATTATATTTATCTCCTATTCTGTACAATTAATTCTGGTTTACCTATGGTAACAGTACAGTAAGGAGGGATTGATTCAGTAAGAAAAACGTTACTGCCAATCACCACATGATCTCCTATAATTACATCTCCACCTAAGATTGACGCTCCAGCGTAAATAGTAACATCATCACCAATTGTTGGATGTCTTTTTACGCCCTTCATTTTTGAACCATCTTTCAAAGAAAGAGCACCTAAAGTTACGCCTTGATAAATCTTAACGCGTTTACCAATCTTGGTGGTTTCACCAATAACGATACCAGTGCCATGGTCAATAAAGAATGGACAAGCAATATCTGCACCTGGATGAATATCGATACCAGTCGCAGCGTGAGCTTCTTCTGCAATAATACGAGCGGTCAAATTATGACCTAACTTAAATAACTCGTGAGCGACACGATAAAAACGGATTGCTTTATATCCTGGATAGGCAAGAATAATTTCTTCTTTTGAATCCGCAGCAGGATCGCTTTCCATAAAGAAATCTAAATCCTTTTCTAATTGTTCTTTAACTGAAGTTAAGGATTTCAAAAATGAGTCAGCTTCCTTTTCATCGTTTTTGATTGAAGAAAGATAAATGTCTTTGATGCGTTTTGAATTATCCGCACAACCAGAAACATGTTCTGCGACGCATTCATAAAAAGTTAAAGTATTTTTATCACAAATCATAAGCTTAGGAATATTTTAATGAAGTTAATAATTTCTTTCAAAAGAAATGATAATTATTTTACCAACAAGATCGTTTATTAGGATCAAATAAAATAGCGATTAAGCCATATAACTCCAAAGGAGTTAATGATCCCTCTATGATGTAGGCAATAGGACCACCGACGCGTTGAATGATGTTTCCCTTAATATTCGCAACCGGAAGACCACCAGCTATTCTAATTTGGTTTCCAACAATATTTAAAATAGGAAGGCCTCCAGCAATAGAAATACGATCTCCATTAATAGAGTATTTTGCAAGTCCACCATAAATATAGACGTGACTTCCTTTTAAAACAAAACTTGGTAAAGTACCAGGATGACGATAAACACCATTCTCAATTCGATAAATAACTGGACCACCAGGAGTTCTTACTATAGCCATAATATTATTTTTACACATCGATAAGAAAAAAACACCTAATAAGGTGTCTTTTACTTTGTTTATCAATTAGAACAATTTGAAGATGTGGTGTGAGAAAATCATGCAGATAATATCTAAAATCCAAATGATATTCCAACCAAAGATTACTCTAACTAACGCACAAACCCAGTGGCCTTCTTTAAATCTAGTAACAAAACCAAAAATCCAAGAAGTAATTGGGATGATACAAAGGATTAATGAGACTAACCAATTTAATCCAAAATAATCTTTATTTGTTTTTGCCATTTTTATTTCCTCCAAACATTTAACGTAATTAGTCTAACAAAACAGAAGAAGCAATGTAGAAACATAATCCATTTTCATCAGCATATTGCTTGATTTCAATGATCATATCTTGTTCTTTTGTATATTCAATTAAAAGGATTTTTGAGGTTTTTTTCATCATTTCAATGACTTCTAAATAATATTTTTTATCCTCTTCATTTTGCCTTCCGAAGATATCGCCGTTGTATTCGATAATTGAGGTAAAAACGGTCTCTTGTGCGTACCAATCAATCTTACTTAACAACGGATCGTTTTCTTCATTTAATCTTTCTAAGAATGTGGAGCCAGAATTGACTGTAATCAACATATCCAACTCGATTAATTTAGAAAGAATGGTGCGGCAACCTTGATAAATACTTTCTTTGAATGATGGCTCCCAATCAGTTAGTTCGGTTACAGTATAATAAACGTCAAAATTGTCCAAGAATAGCCCATCCGCTCCTAAACTTTTAAATTTTTCAGCGAGTTCAACCATTTTCTCTTGCCACGGCTCATAAGAAACATCCATCCAATATTCACTGGCCCAGTTATCATATTTCATAAAAGTGTAATCTTTGAAGTCGTAGTAGTATTCTTTATATTCTTCAAGGCTACCAACAGATAAATAGGCATAAATTTTAGTGCCATATTGTTTTGCGTAAGTTATGCCTCTTTCATCTATATCTTCAATCTCAATTGCGACGTTTTTATACTTTGCAAATTTCTCATAATCCATTCTCATCGCACCAAGAAAAACTCCATAATCGTTGGAGTATTGCGGGGTATATGAGATAGAAACAGGTGGAGCACAACTAATCAAAAGTGCGGACGAAATAAACAAAACCAACTTCTTTAAAAACGACATATTATTTGTAAAACGCCCTTCCTTCTTTGATAATTTTTGGTGGAACTTGATAATTGTCTGGATAACCAATAATTACATGACCCACTCCAATATATTCATCAAAATTTAAACCAGTGAAAGATAATAGTTTTCTAACTTCTGGCAATTCAATTTCTTCTTTTGCGCGGTGAATCCAACAAGATGCTAAACCTTGGTTGGTAGCTTCAAGTAACATATTTTCAATACAAGCAGCACCATCATGAATAGAAATACCTTCTTTATGAGAGATAACCAATAAGACAGTAGGAGCGCCATAAAATGGATCAATACCTTCTCTACCCATAATCTTTAGATTAATCTTCATTAATTCATCTCTAGTTTTCTTATCAGAAATAGCAATAACAACTGGAGTTTGTCTGTTCATTCCTGATGGGGCTAGTAAACCGGCTTCAACAACTTCTTTAATCTTTTCCTGTTCAGCAGGTCTAGAAGAGAATTTCCTACATGCTCTTCTTTGTTTAATTGCTTCTAACATAATTATTCTCCGTTAATAATATATTAACACAAAAGAAAAAGCCTCCTACTAATTTGTAGAAGGCTTGTTAACTAAATTAGATTAGTTTATTTTCAGCGATAACTCGATCTTTCAAGTGGTCTGGAAGTTCTTCATAGGCTTCAAATTGACGGTTGAAGAAGCCAGAAGCTTGAGTGATTGATTTAAGCTGAGTGACATAGTCAGTGATTTCGGCCTCTGGGACAAGCGCTTCAATTTCTTGAGAGCCACCTTCTTTTTCTTCGATGTTTTGAATACGGGCTCTACGAGTGTTTAAATCAGAGAGAACGTTACCAGTATAACGAGACTCGATATTAATCTTAACTCTCATGATTGGCTCTAAGATGATTGGGCGACACTTCATATATGCGTCTTTGAAGGCTAATATACCCGCCATCTTGAAGGCTTGCTCATTGGAATCCACTGGATGGTATTTACCGTCTACTAAGACGCCTTTAACACCAATAACTGGGAATCCAGCGAGTAATCCGCTTTGTAATGCTTCAAAGAAACCTTTTTCAACAGCAGGGAAATAATTCTTTGGAACTGCTCCACCGAAGACTTCTTCAGCGAAGACATTTTCTTCAGCTGGTTCAAATCTCATCTTAACAACACCATAGAATCCTGAACCACCAGATTGTTTGATATAGCGACCATCACCTTCGGCGACACCTTTAATGGATTCGCGGTAAATAATCTTCATCTTTTCAGTTGTTAAGTTAATCTTATAAACCGATTGAAGTTTATCGATTGCGAACTTGATATGTGAATCAGATAATCCACCTAACAATAGTTGTTTGGTTTCATTATTACGTTTGACTTCTAAAGAAGGATCTTCAAGTTGCATCTTTGCTAAAGCTGGTCCAAGTTTATTTTCATCAGCTTTATTGGCTAAGACAATAGCCTTAAAGATAACTGCAGTTGGATATTTAACTGGTTTAAAGATTGTGATTGCTTTTGGACTAGATAATGAATCACCGGATTTAACTTTCTCTAAACGAGTTACCGCACCAATATCACCAGCGATTAATTCATTGACTGCATCGAGCTTCTTGCCGCACATAGTGAATAACATTGAAACTCTTTGAGTTTCTCCGTTGATGTAGACATCATCACCAACGTGGAGGACACCAGAGCAAACTTTTAATAAGTTAATCGTGCCAGTGTATGGATCAACGATGGTCTTAAAGACATAAGCAGAGAATGGTTCATTAACTGAGGTTGGAACGACTTTTTCTTTGCCGTTTTCATCATGAGCTTCAAGAGGTTTAAGATCGTTTGGTTCTGGAAGATATCTAACAAACATATTGAGAAGTGTTTGGACACCAATGTTTTTAGTCGCGCTTCCAACGATAAGAGGAGTTAAGTCACCTCTAAGGACACCGATTCTAAGTGAATCTCTAATTTCTTGCATGGAGAATTGTTCTCCGTTAAAGAATTTCTCTAATAAGACATCATCGGTCTTGGCGACTTCTTCAACAATCGTGTTATGAAGTTCAAAGATTTTGTCTCTCTTATCAGGATAGATTTCTGCTTCAACACATTCTTTTCCGTTATAGATATGAGCCTTCAAATCGACGGCGTTTGCAAAGCCATCAAAGGACTTCTCGTGACCAAGTGGATAACAGAAAGAAATGACGTTTTTGCCGAGTTTTTCACGAATTTCTTCAAGCAAGAACTCGAAATCAACTTCCTCTTTATCCATCTTATTTACGAAGATGAAAGTGGGGACGCCTTTCTTCTTTAATAACTTGTAATGTTTGACTGTGCCTACCTGCACACCTACAGAGGCATCGATAACTAGGACAGCGCCTTTAACAACACCGGTGACACCGATGGCTTCAGAGATGAAATCATCGTTACCAGGAATATCGACAAGATTAATTTTGTGGTTATCGAAAGTTAAAGGAATGATTGATGTTTGAATTGATGAGCCACGTTTTTGTTCTTCAGCAGTGTAATCTGAAATAGTGTTTTTCTTTTCAACTTCTCCTTTAGCAGGAATAGCTTTCGCGGTGAAGGCGATTGATTCTACTAAAGAGGTTTTACCACTACCTTGGTGGCCGAGGATAACGACATTACGAATATCTTTTGTTTCCATGTTTATCTCCTACATTCTAAAGTATTTGGCATAGCGTCCTTTAGCGATTAATTGAATACGATTTTCGCTAACTAGCTTTGCTAAGGCTTTTTCAATTGTGGCTTTGCTTAGAGCGTAGAGCACTCTAAAGACAACGATCTTACTAATTGGAGTAGCGGAGTCTTCAACAACTTTAAGAACCTTTTCTTCGCTAGATAAATCGGCTTCATTGACTTCAAGGATGTAATCAAGTTTACGGTACGCTTCTAAGATGCGTTTAAGCAAGAAGGATACGAATGGTTCATAATTGTTTTCGCCATCATGCCATCCTTCTGACGATGATTCGAATGAATCAATATATTCACCAAGATGTTGTTTCATTAGATATGCGACTGAGAAATAATCATCGATATCATAACCATATTTCTTTAACAAGAAATGGAGTAAGAGACGCGAAACACGACCGTTTCCGTGGTTATATGGGTGAATGCACATGAAGTCAAATAAGAAGGTTGCGATTAACACTAGCTTATTACATTCTTCATCGGCTGCACATAAATTGAATTGATAAATTAAGTTATCAAGAAGTGGAACAACTTCCTCTGGTGCGCTGGAAACGAAGATGGTTCTAAAGCTACCATCAGGAAGTGATTCTTGAATATAGTTAATAGAATCTTTATATCTACCACCAAAATCTGGATTGTAATCTTTGTAAATGTAGTAGTGAAGGGTTGAGACAAAACTACGATCTAAGGTTTGGTATTTGTATACCTCATCGATTAAATCTAACGCATTACGATAGCCAACCATCATATGTTCATGAAGGGTTTCTGGTTGGGCGTTTTTAGAAAAAATAGCGCTCTCTCTTTCTTCGGAAGTGTAGACATTACCAATTTCATTGGACATGACTACTCCAGAGCGGCGCGCCATCATTTTAAGAACATCAAGTTTTTTGGCCCTATTCACAGGCAGGGTCTTACCTTTGTAAAGCTCAATTGAATTGAGTAGGGAAATGATGTTTGGACTATTAAGAGCCACAACATTTCCTTTTAAATCAAACATTTTCATTTTAGCTTTCCTCCTTGTTTACAATTATGTAAAAAAGTAAAACAATTTTCAATCAATTCAGTAAAATTCGCTTAAAAATACCGAGTTAAAAATAATTCGAAAATAATGAATATTCAAACTAAAATCAAAGATTTTAATAAATATTGATTGCTATTTTTAATTTATTAAAGATAATTAAGGCATGGAGGAAAAATAATGTTTAAAAAAGGCTTATTACTTTTTTCAAGCATCTTTGCAGTCGCCTTATCGTCCTGCGGTAAAGTCACTCATAAACCAGGTGAATATATCTTGGACTTAGACTACAAAAGCGATTATCGAATTCTTCAGTTAACCGATATTCACTTTGGCGACAAAGATGATTTAGAAAAACATTTCAAATTCATGGATTTAACAATTAATGAATCCAAACCAGATTTAATTGTCGTTACAGGTGACTTATTCACCTTCGCGTCTAAAAGCACTGCGAAAAAATTGTTTAGCTATCTTGATAGCAAAGGCGCTAAATGGACAGTTTGTTTTGGTAACCACGATGAACAAACATACTTCTCAGTAGATTGGATGACCAAATATCTTAATAACTATGGTTCTAACTGTGTCTTTAAAGATTTCCAAGATGACGATATGCAAGGTAATTCAAACTTCGCTATCAATTTAAAGAAGGGCGATGATATCTTCGAACAACTCTTCATCATGGACTCAAATAGATATCACTATGGTGATTATCAAGGCTATGACTACTTCAAAGAAGAACAAATCAAATGGTATAGCGACGTTATCGATTACACCACTGAACAAAACGCTGGTGAAGTAGTGCCATCACTCATGTTCTATCATATCCCACTTCCAGAAATCGATGATGCTTGGGACAAAGCGCAAGCCGGCGATCCAGAAGCCGTTCTAAAATATGGCGAAAAAGGTGAAGCTGCTTGCCCACCAACTTACAATTCTCTTTTCTTTAATAAAATTTTAGAAAAGAAATCTACAACTGGAATGTATTTCGGTCACGACCATTTAAATAATTTCATCGTTAACTATAAAGGCGTTGATTTTGGTTATGGTATTAAATCTACTGACCGCATTTATTTCTCAGAAAAAATGATGGGTGGAAGAACTATTGTTCTTCACGATGATCATAGTGTTTCTTATGAACATCACTATCACACCTACGAGGAGGTAAAGTAAGATGAAAAAACGTTCTCATATTTTTATCGCTCTTGCTGTAATCACCTTCGTTGGTGCGTTCTTTGCAATGCTTGCTTCTAACATGCTTGGAAGTGACTTAGGTAATAAAGCAGTTGGTTTTACCAATATGACTATTTTTGTCTCACTACCAGCAGTATTTGTCGCTTTAACATTTGTTGTAACGCTTCTTTATATCATTAGAATGCACAAACATCCTGATTGCTTAAAAAGATTGACTAGACTTTATTCAATCTACTACACCGTCTTCGGTGGATTAGGTTTCGTGTTCTCAATCGTTGGTGGATTAGTCTGCTATGGAACGCTTGTTGGTCCAAATCCATTCCCAGGATATTTAATTATCTTTATGATTCTCAACTTATTAGTAGCAGGTGCGGGCGTCTATGGCTTACTCGTATGCACTAAAAAGCTTCCTGAAGATCAAGGAAAGATTAAAGTTGGTGTGGTCTATATCTTAAAGACAATTGGTTGGTTCTTGTTTATCTGTTTACTATTAAACAGACTTGGAATGTTTGTTTCATTCCCATTCTATTTCTATTTAAGAAACTTCTACAAGACCTTCCCATTCTATCTCTACTTATTGCTCCCAGTTTTCTTAGGTGTGGTGGAAGTGCTTCACATTTACAAAGTCGGCGAAAGAAAAACAATTAACCTTCTAACATATATCGGCTTAGGCTTAAATGTTGTCTTCTTTGCTTACATTGTTGTAATGGGCGCTACTGATACAGGTTTTATCTCTTCTGTTTCACAAGCAATGCCACTTGAAAGACTTGCATCTAAGCCATTAGAAATCTTAATTCACTTCGTCGCTTATAACGGAGTAATTGCAGTCTTATTAATCCAAAATAGAAAAGCGAAATAAGAATTATTATTTGTAAGAATCCCGTCGTTGACGGGATTTTTTCTTTTATTTAGAATCATAGATTCTTGTAATTGTTCTTTAATTTAGATAAAGTAAATTATGTCAAAAGGAGAAAAGATTGATGAAAAAATCAATTAAGTTATTATGTGGCTTATTTTTAGTGCCGCTTACTCTAGCTGGATGTTCTGGCGAAGGTGATACCGAACCAACCAGCACTCACATGCAAATTTCTACCCCTGAAGAATTTTTAGATTTCATCGCAACGGCAATTGGTGAATATGATTTAATCAATGATATTGATCTTGGTGGTAGATCTCTTGTTCCAAACAAATTCTATAATAGCGGTGGAAGACGTATTCTCCACGGCATGAATCACACAGTTTCAAACTTCAAGATCGAAGGTCAACAAAACGCTGCTTTATTAGATAAAGCAATCAAATACGAATTCTATGATTTAAATTTTGATAACATCTCGGTAACAGGTACAAATCCTGCTTTACTGGTTTCCGAAGCAGAAAACTGTATCTTCTCTAATATCACCATTGGCGCAAATGTCACAATTGGTGATGGTTCAAGCGATTACACAGGTGGTTTAGTTTCTCAAGCTGAAGCATGTACATTCACTGGTGTTACCAACAAAGCAACTGTTAAAGGTGGAGACAAGGTTGGTGGGGTTGTCGCTAGTGCATACAATACTCACGTCGAAAAATGTTCAAATTACGGCGCAATTACTGGATATAAACAAGAAATTGTTGGTGGAGTAGTTGGTCATTATAGAAACTATTATGACGGAATTAGTGAAACTGATTATAAGATTAATTCGTTAGAAAATCATGGTAGTGTCACTGCGACAAACTCCAACAAAGTTGGTGGGGTTGTAGGCGCAGTTAATCGATCTAAACACGCAATTTATAGTGCGACCAATCACGCTAATTCGAATTTAACAGCTCTAAAAAATGATGGAGATGTTAAAGGAAAAAATTATGTTGGTGGAACAGTTGGCTATATTGATAATGGTATCGGCATTCCAATGGTTTCATACAATGAAAACAAAGGTTCTATTAGTGGCGAAGAATTCGTCGGTGGTATCATTGGTTACGATGCTCAAAAAGATGTTGAAATCTCTCAATCAACCAACCTTAAAAATGCTGATGGTACAAATGTAGTTGAAGGCAAGCTTTATGTCGGTGGTATCGCCTCAAGAGTTAACAAAGTAACATTCTCTACAAACGAAGCTAATGTTCGCTTTATTAAAGGCACTCCTAAATCTTCAAGTAAGGATGAAATCAGTGATCAATATGGTCTTGGTGGAATTGTCGGATTAACATTCACTAAATCAAGCACAATTGAAAATTGCACCAATAACGGAATTGTTGAAGGCTATCCAGCCGAAAGTGAAGTTCCATATACATTAGGGCATTCGATTGGTGGTGTTGTCGGACTTTATTATGGTGGTTCATTCAAGAATAATGCTCACAATGGTTCAGTTAGCGGTGCAGTTGGCGTTGGTGGACTTATCGGCTCATTTGTTCCAGACTATGAAACATCTATGAGCGCGCTTTCCGTCACTGGTAAAGTTGCAGCAGGAACCTCAAAAGCTGGTGGAGTCATTGGCTATGTTGATGCTCAAAATTCAGATCACAAAGTTACCACAATGATCAATGTGGTCGTTAATTCTGAGCAACTTTATGCCTACAATACCTTTGGTGGCATTATTGGTTGGGTGTTCCAAGATTCTTCAAGTGATAGTTATTACGAAAAGATTCTTCTTAATGAATCAAACGTCGCAGGCAAGATGTATTACGCTGCCGGTCATGAAGAATACTGCAAAGATATAGTCGGAAATAATCCAATCAGCAGTGGTTCAAAATATTTTGTAAAAATTGATAGTTCTGTAACTTCAACCTTAACAAAAGTTGAACTTGTTTAATCAAAAAATTCAATAAAAAATCCCGCCAATTTGACGGGATTTTTTCTTATTTCTTATCAACTTCTGCTCGGACTTGATCAATGAATTTTTCAGGTTTTTCAGCAGGTCCAAATCTAGCAACAACTTCACCTTTTCGATTGATTAAGAATTTGGTGAAATTCCATTTGATTGGTTGAGGTTTACCTTTCTCGTTTTGAGTAATCAACCATTTGTAAAGAGGATCGGCTTTATCGCCTTTAACTTCGATCTTTTTAAATCTAGGAAACTTAGTGTTGAATCTAAGCGAACAGATTTGATTGATTTCCTCATCGCTATGAGGGGCTTGATGAAAGAATTGATTACAAGGGAAGTCTAAAACTTCAAATCCTTTCTCATTTAATTCTTCATACATTGCTTCAATTGCGTCGTATTGAGGAGTGAAACCACATTTGGTCGCGGTATTCACGATTAGGAGTACTTTTCCTTCAAATTTCTTTAAAGAAGCCATTTCTCCAGATTGGTTCATAACGGCAAAATCATAAACAGTCATATATATTTCCTTTCTATCCCACTAAAGAAGTGAGGAATTGATAAATACTTTCAATATAGACAAAGACCACTAAACCAATACCGGCAAGAGGAATAATGATATCCAAATTACTTTGTTTATGTTTTCTAGTATACGAATAAAGAAGAATAAATGGAATTGCGATAATCATCGCGGAACATTGTCCAAGTTGATAAATGCTCATGATTTCGCTGAAGTAAGAGAACTCCGCTCCCATGTATCCGGTATAGTAAGCAAATAGAGCAATTAAAAGGAAGACTTCTAAGACAGCGACAAAAAGAATAATTGTCACTAAAGTTACTGAAACCGAGAAGGAATTGCGGTTGGTTTTTAAATATTCGTGATAATCTTTGTGGGTGGCGCCAAGGGAAATAAATATCCTTTCTCGATACTTAAACCAAAGGCTCATAAGAACGAAAATCAAGAAGACAAGAGGTGATTTAGTTGCCATGAACGGATGGAAATAGAATGAAAGGCTTATTTGGCCTGTTCCACTTAGGATTCTTAAGATGTATGAAGTGATAATAAATGCAACAGGAAAAAGCGAGAACAATCTAAAAATAATGCGCTTTTTGCCAATGAAAATCTTGTTTGGATTAAGATTAATAAAGAAATGGAAAAGCGTGAACATGAATAGATCTGCAAAGACATTGATTCCAACATGATCTTTCAAGAAATCATTCACATAAGCGTCCACCATAGTTTCCGATAAACCAAGCTGAACGAATAAGCCATTGATATATCTTAAATAAAGAAGACAGAAGCCTACGCCTATCGCGATATAGCCTAATCCATATATCAAAAGGAAGTGTTGAGGCTTTTTCTGGCCGCTTAACACCAAAGAGAACGATGCGATGATGAAAAGTGGGGTAGCAAGCGATGCTACAAAGTTCAAAATGGTTGTTTGTGTGGTGCTAAACTGCGACATTCCAAAAATACGAGTCGAAATTGAGGCGAACACTAAGGCTTGCCCACATGCAAAAGCAATCCAACCGATAATTCTTAAGGTTCGATAGGACAAAGGACCGCGATACTTCATATCAGGACGGTCAATGAATTTAGCTCTAAACTTTTTTAGTCTAGCTTGTTTTCTCTCTGCTCTTGTTTTCATAATTTATAGCTGTTGTAGACGATTACAACATCCTCTGAAATAGCCGATTTGTTAATTGCTTTCCATTGCTCTTCGTCGCCTTCAAAATGAATGATACTTAAAGCGTGATGAGTGAAATTATTCTCGGCAATTTCCGCATATCTTGGTAAATAAACGACATTTAGTTTTTTAAGTCTAGCGGTGACAGAATCGTTAATTTTTGTAACATTTTTGCCATCGAAAGTTTTTGGAAAAACAATCTCACCGTTTGTCGGCACGAAATTGACTTTGGAGACCGCATAAGAACTTTCATCGATAGCGGCAAAATCAAGAATTTGTCCGGGAACGCAGTAGAGTGTGGTTGGTCCTGTGATGACAAACTCAGAATCAATTTCTTCAGTCATTTCTTCATCACTATAAAATTCAGGAGCGCTCATTAAGTAGTCATCGCTAATCCATGGATAATCAATTGGTGATCTTCCTTCTGGAATTTGTCTAACTTGGCTAACCCCTTCGCCTAAAACGAAGGTGACATCAAACTTTTCACGAATATCATCTGGTCTTTCATATAAATGAAAAATAAGTTGTTTATCTAAATATTGAAAAGAGAAATTGTGATTCTCCTGAGCATATGAAACAGGGAGTTCACAATTGAAGTCAATTATTTGGTAACTATCTGGAGTTAGCTGATATCTTTCAACCTTGTATCCTTGAGTGTATGTTACTTTTTCCGAAATCTCGTTAGTGATTACCGGATCATAAAATCTAAATGAAACTGAGGATTGTCCAGAATAAACAAGCACCATCGAAAACGAAACGATGTGATTTTCATCCTTAACCTTTTCTTTAACCGGAGTGAAATAAAAATCATAATCACCATCAGAAAAAGCTGGAGTGTCTAGATAGATATCGTATTTTGACTTGATATCAAGACGAGCACATCCAGTCAATGCCGATACAGCAATTGGAAGAATAAAGAAAAGCTTGTTTCGCATATTCATATAAGCATTTTACATTATTTAGTTAAAAAACATTGAGAAAAATTCAAAATTTTTAATTAGTCGCAATCACTTATCTTTTGAAATGATTTTCTTTTTCTAAGAAAGAGTGTATAGAATATATATGCTGAAAGGAAATCCTATATGCCTAACAAATTTTACAATTTAAGTGTTGATGAACTCATTAAACACGCAGTTAGTAATAAAGAAGGCGTAATTGCCTCTAATGGAGCGTTATCTCTTAAAACCGGTAAATTCACTGGTCGTGCTCCAAAAGATAAATTTATTGTTGATACTCCAGCAGTCCATAACGACATCGCTTGGGGAAAAGTTAATCGCCCAATCTCATTAGAGAAGTTTAATGCGATTAAAGACAAAGTCTTAAAACATTTAGAAAGCGTCGATAATTACATTTTCCAAGGTTATGCCGGTGCTGATCCAAAATATCGTCTCAAATTTAAAGTGGTCAATGAACTCGCATCACAAAACTTATTCATTCACCAATTATTAGTGAGACCAACTAAAGAAGAACTCGAAAAATTTGGTCAAGAAGACTACGTAATTTATGTCGCTCCAAACTATAAATGTGACCCAGCAGTTGATGGAACAAATTCCGAAGCATTCATAGGTCTAGACTATGAACATCACGTCATTGTTATTGCTGGTTCAGCCTATTCTGGAGAGATCAAAAAATCCGTTTTCTCCACGATGAATTTCGTCATGCCAAAAAGAGATGTTTTACCAATGCATTGCTCGGCGAACGTCGATCCAAAAAACGGTGATGTCGCTATCTTCTTTGGTTTAAGTGGAACAGGCAAAACTACCTTATCCGCTGATCCAAATAGACTCCTCATTGGTGATGATGAACACGGATGGAGCAAAGATGGTGTGTTTAATTTCGAAGGTGGTTGCTACGCAAAATGTATCAACTTAACCGAAGAAAATGAACCAGACATCTATCACGCAATCAAACGTGGTGCGGTCATGGAAAATGTCATCTTAAATGACAAAAATGAACCTGATTATTTTGATAATTCAATCACTGAAAACACCCGTGTTGGTTATCCAGTTGATTTCATCAAAAATGCCAAAATCCCAAGTGTTGGAGGAGTTCCAAAAGTTATCATCTTCTTAACCGCTGATGCCTTTGGAGTGCTCCCACCGGTTTCTAAGTTATCTAAAGAAGCTGCAATGTATCACTTCATTACTGGTTTTACCAGTAAAGTTGCAGGCACTGAAGAAGGTGTCAAGCAACCAGAACCAACCTTCTCCACTTTATTTGGAGAACCATTTATGCCACTTTCACCATTTGTTTACGCTAATATGCTTGGTGAAAGAATCGATAAATATGGCACTCAAGTTTACTTGGTCAACACTGGTTGGGCTGGTGGAACCGCTACAAGTGGTGCGAGCAGAATCAAACTTCGCTACACCAGAAACATGGTTTCCGCAATTTTAGATGGAAGCATCAACAAAGCAAGCTTCAAACATGATCCAATCTTCAATCTTGAAGTTCCGACTGAATTAAAAGATGTTCCAACTGAACTCTTAAGTCCAAAAGATTACTGGTCCAACAAGAAGGAATATGAAGAAACCGCTAATAAATTAGCTAAGATGTTCGAAGAAAACTTCAAAACCAAGTATCCAGACATTCCAGATCACATTCGAAATGCTGGTCCAAAAGCTAAATAAGGGAGAGAGAAAATCTCTCTTTCTTTTTGTCTTTGACTGGTATAATTAAGATAAAATATGTAGCGTTTCACTAAGAAACGTGTATGATTTTTAGCATATGGATACAAAAGACAAACGAAAAAAAGCAGTAACTCTTACTGTTATTATCACTAGTCTTATAGCATTAATAATTGGCGTGCCAGTCGGTATTATGTATGGCCTTTTTTATGATCCAAACGCGAAGATCGCTAAAGTTGAAGAAGGAACAAATTATCACACAATTTTTGCAGATAATGTTGCAGACAGCTTCAACCAAGTAGAAAGTAACAAACTAGTTGCCATCTCTGCTTCAGACGATCAAATTAGCACCGCCCTTAATTTTATTAAGGAAAGACAGTATGACTTTTCTAAGTATGTAACAAATGTCGAATATGATTTTGATAATAGCTACATTCTCTTTGATTTCCAAATTCCTTTATTCAAAACAAGACTAATCGTCGATGTAAATACTTACTTCGATATAACAGAGCAAAATTTGGTTATCCAAATTAAAGACTTTAGAATTGGTCGAACCAAAACCATGATGCCTCTAGCGAAACGGTTAAGTGAAAATGAAAACATCATGAACGCTTTGCTTTCTGGTTTTGAATCAATGTCACTAAATATGAAATATGATGAAGCGACTATGTCGTTTATTTATCCATTAGAAAACATTGTCTACGATTTCTACGAAACAAGCATTGAAGATAAATCGTCTTTGATTGCTGGAATAGTGGCTCAATCAGTCGTGGATGGTAAATCCATCATTTCTAGCGAAGATCACGCCATCAAAGCAAGTCTTGATGGTTACGATAAACCAAACAAGCACGAACTCAGCGCGTATTCTAAAGCCTGGCCAATTAAGGATATTCTTAACGAATATATTAAACCAATGATTGAAGACAAAATATTCACGACAATCAATGATGATTTACAAAATAAGATGGTTCGTTATCTACTACTAGGCTACGAAGGATTGGGTTTAGAAGATCAAAAAACATTCAAAAAATTAGATTTATCTAAATATGGAATCAAAGATGTCTCTGAATACAAAGGAATAGATGAAACCTATCTAGACAACAAAGTTGATTTACAAAAAATAGTTAAAGACGACATTGATAAAGAAATTGAAGATCACGTTGATGATTTTGAAGATGGTTACACCTTCTCAATCACTTTAACTGAAGATGATTTTTGTAATAGCATGCTCGATTCATCACTCTTCTTCAACGGATTCTGCCCATCATCTTTAGATGGCAGCAACATTCACTACGGTTTAATTGATAATTGTTATTTCGATCTTGTTGAAGACGGTTTAGCTTTGGTGAATCATTTCAATTTTGATAGCCATCAAATTGTTCATTCTGGTTTATTTACTAACCAAGAGAAAAACGGAGATATATATTCTTATTCCTTAGACGAAACAATGTTTGGGAACATTGAAACCTGTAAATACGCCGATTCTTCATATGAAAAATTACTGCAAAACAATCTCATCAATAATGATGATTTGTTTACCTTGAATATCAACAAAGCCAATTCTAAAACACCTTCAAAGGGTGATTATAGTTTGGTGTTTGATTTTAAAAAAATCATCGATGAAACAGATTTAGTGAAAGAATTAGATGAAAAAGATTTAACCTACGATACAGTCTTAACAATCGATGAAGATAATTTTACATTGGAGTTTGTCTTAAAAGCATAATATGGAAGAAACAACATTTATTAGACCGAATTATAAGAAAGATGCATTGATTAACACCATTGCAAATATTTCATATTTATTTGCTTTGTGGCTCATGACTTTCTTAACCCCGAAAATCAATGGTAGCTTTGCGGATGCCGGAGTATTTACAATCGCTTTAAGCGTCGCGAATATTTGCACAGCAATCTCAACTTATAACATTTCGATATTCCAGGCTAGTGATGTAAATAAGAAATACAAAGATAATCATTATCTTTACTTCGGCTTAACCACAACGTTTATAAGCTTCCTAATTGCATTAGGATTATGCTTTGGTTTTGGCTATTTAAGCGGTCCAAATGGCGTCGCTATCTTCTTTAGTGTCTTCCTATACTATGTATTTAAATCCGCCGAAAATGTTTCACTCATCTTCTATGTCTCCATGCAAAGACAAGGAAAGATGTATTTATCCGGTTACTCACTTTTAGTGAAAGCAGTAGTGATGCTCGGCATCTTTGTTGGAGTCTACGCTCTTAGCAAATCGTTTGTCCTAACAATGGGTGTGCTTGCGGCAGCAGCTTACGCTTATATGTTCTTGGTGGACTTTACTTTAGTAAAAAAACACTGCGGCAATGTCTTAAAGATTGATAAGCCAAACTTTAAGATTGCGATGACTTTATTTGTCGCAGCCGCTTCTGTGTGCATATATGGTTTTAGCTTTGCGATGATTCCATCGCTTCCAAGAATGATTTATGAAAGACTACCTGAAATTAGCCAGGAACAAGTTGGATACTTTGGAACAATGGCCGCGATTACTGTTTTGATTCAAGCAGCGGTGAATGCTTTGCTTGTGCCTTTTATTCCAAAGATAACCAAAGCCTATAACGATAAAGAGTTCAAAGAATTCTTTAAGATTCTTGGTGGCTTTGCAATTTTAATTGCAGGTTTGACTCTTGTAGCCTTCTTAATGTGCCATTTCTTAGGACATTGGGCTTTAACTTTGTTCTATGGTGATGCGATCGGAGAATACACAGACATCTTCAAATGGATTGTTTTAGCGACTGGTTTACAAACTGCGGTTATTTTGCTTGCGACTGTGTGTATATCTATGCGTAAGAAATTAGCGGTCGCTATCGTATCAGTGTGTGGTCTAGCTACTATGGGCGGACTTGTCTATGTCTTAGTGAAAAACTTCCAGATGATGGGCATCGTTTATGTTTATTATATTTCCTATGGAATTATGGCTCTAGGTTTCGCTGGAGTTTTAATATATTGTTTATATAAACAAATCAAAGCAAAAGAGGTGATAACTCAATGAGAAAAATTTTAGTGATGGGAAATGGTTTTGTAGGCACTAATATCTACAACTATTTCAAAGCGAAAGGCGAAGATGTGAAGATGGTTTCCATCTTAGACTTCGACTTTATGGACAAAAAGCAAGTAGACGACTACTTTAAAGGCAAACATTTTGATGCGGTCATCCACTGTGCAAACTACGGTGGTTCACGCGCCACAGGCTATGATGTGGACGCTTTCAAAGACGTCGTCGATCAAAACTTGTTAATGTGGGACAACATTACCGCGAATATTCCAGATGACACTGTCTTAATCCACTTCGGTAGTGGAGCCCAGTACAACAAAGCTCGTGATCTTGTGAATGTTTCTGAAGATGATATTGGTAAAGTTTTGCCAACCGATGGTTATGGCTACTCCAAACTCGAGATTCATAAACGTATCCAAGGTCATCCAAACTTCTATAACCTTATAATCTTTGGATTATATGGAAAAGGTGAAGATTATACCTTTAAATTCATTTCCAATGCGATTGTGAAGAATTTGCTTAAGCAACCAATCATCATCAATCAAAACGTTCGATTCTCCTATCTATTCTTAGACGATATTCTTCGTTTGATTGATTTAACTACTTATGGCAAATTACCTCACAACGAATTCAATGTCACTCCAACAGAGTCAATCACCTTAGTGGAAGCGACAAAGATCATCAACGAAATCTCTGATTTCAAATCTGATGTCACCGTTAAAAATCCTGGTATGAACTATGAATATACTGGTGATAACAAACGTTTAAGAGAAAACTTCCCAGATTTCAAATTTACATCTTATAAAGATGGAATCAAAAAATTATATGACTATTACAAGGAAAACCTTGATTCATTAAATAAGGAGGCTGTCATAGAGGATAAGTTAATCGCTCTATGCAAGACAAAATAATTATGGACAAGAAAAAACTTACAATTGTTGTAGCGTGCTACAACGAAGAAGAAAACGTCGCTCCTCTTGTTGAGGAAATACGTAAAGTAACCGATGAAAAGATTCCAAATTACTTAACCGAAATCATGTTCATCGATAACTGCTCAACTGATTCGACCAGAGACAAACTCAGAGTCATTTGTCAAAAAGACAAACACGTTAAATGTATTTTTAACGCGAAAAACTTTGGTCATATCCGTTCACCTTACTACGCGTTAACACACGCTGATGGTGATTTGGTCATGCTCATGTGCGCGGATTTCCAAGATCCACCAGAGCTCATTCCTGAATTCGTCAAGAAATGGGAAGAAGGCTATAAAGTGGTGGTTGGAGTCAAAGAAAAGAGTAAGACCAATCCATTTATTCATTCCATTCGTAAACTCTATTATCACATCATTCATAAAGTCAGTGATGTTGAACAAATTCAAAACTACACTGGCTATGGTCTATATGACCAATCCTTCATTAAGGTTTTAGCCTCTTTAGAGGATCCATATCCATACATGAGAGGTATCGTTGCTGAACTTGGTTATAAAATGACCGAAATCAAATATGTTCAACCACAAAGAAGAGCGGGTAAATCCCACAACAACTTTATGGTTTTATACGATATGGCTATGCTTGGAATTACTAGCTACACCAACTTCTTTGTTAGAACTGCAACATTTGTTGCAGCAGCATTAGGTTTCCTAACCTTCTCAGGCTTTGTAACCTACATGGTTTTCTTAATCATTGACCTAGTTACAAAGTCGCCACTTCCATCCATCTTATGGCCGATTTTAATCGCCATAGGAGTGGTCTCAACAATTATATTGTTCTACATTGGTATGGTTGGTGAATACGTCAATCAAATCAACACTAGAACCATGAAACGTCCATACGTTATCGAGGAAGAAAGAATCAATTTTGACGATGAGGGAAAAGATTCTAAATAAGTTTAAAGATTTAGATTTCATCATCTTCCTTTTAGGAGGGGTTGTTTTAGCCTCCTTATTTTTCGTTCTTTTCTATCGCGTTGCGATAACTAGATACGACTATTATTACGCCCAATGCAGTGCGATTGTGAGCCATTCACCTCTGGTGGCATATAACGGTAGTTCCTTATTTGGCTATTCTTTGATATCCAAAATCTTTGGAGGACACATCGTCTCTTATTATTGGATAGGCTATTCATTATTTGTTTTAGCGTATGCTTCGATAGGAGTAATTGGTTATTTAGCTTTCTACAAGTCAACAAAATTGTTTAGCCGTTACTACCAAATAATTTTGATTCCAATTTTATTGATGCTTCTACTTAATAGCGGCCATCTTTTATCAAGCTTTGAAGCATTTATTATTCCACTTTCATTCGCATTTTTAGGAATTAATTCATTGGTATTTTATATTTTATATAAAAAGAATGGCTTTAAATCCAAATATCTCTACATTTATTTAGCGATTACCTGTCTAATTCAAATCTTATTTGGCTCATTGTTATCTATGATAGTGATTGTTTTAGGAGGTATTTGTTCATTAACAAAATATCTCAAGAGCAAAAATAACAATTTCCTTATCGCCTCTTTGTCATCGTTAACGATCCTTTTAGGATATGCAGTATTGTTAGTATTTTCCGCTAATAGTAGTGGCCTAATCTTTGATCAATTTAGTTTTACTAATATCTTAATTGGCTTTTTAACAAATCTATCTTCAGCGGTGGTGGGCCCTTATAGCAAAACTAGAGTCGTCCCATCATTTGTCTTTATTATCGTTGGTTCGTTAACTCTCGCGATTGTTATAGGACTAATCATATTTGATTCGATCAAATCAAAAGCGTTTTCGAAACGTGCGAAGTTTTTAACGCTTCTAACAGCCTTTGTTCTTTTAGAAACAATTCTAAACGGAGGAACTCTCGCCACATTGTATTTCAATAGCTTTGGTTTTTGTTCTTCGGTTTTAGTTATTTCAATTATTTTTATCGTCATTTACGATTTAAAACATTTCATTCACGTCGAAAAAATGAATCCTGATTTGCGCTTCTTTATTGGAGCGGCAGTGCTTTGTCTACTTTTAGTGGGATGTCTTTTATCCTTTGGATATGTGGGGAACTTATAAATGAAAAAGAAGATTTTCTCACTTGAACTATTGCTCATCCCGACCATTGGTCTAACGATGTTTTTGATTGCCTGTTTTATTGGTAGTTTCCGTTTCTTTACAGATAGTTTCTTCAAGAGCTTCAGCGATCTATTCATGGATTATTTCGATTCGATTAGATACGCTGCTAAATTTGATGCTTATAGTTCGTTTAATGTCTTATATTCACCTCTGGTGAATCTCTATTTCATGTTCTGTTCCTTCTTCATTCCAAGAAGTGCTTTAGATCCAAACGTTGATCGCTTTGTGATGCAGCATCAACCAATGGCCTACATCCTTTTAGCGATCTATTTTATTATTTGTTTTGTTTTGCTTTTCTACTCGCTTAAGAGAATCTTAAAAAAGCAAAGTAAGGCTCAAATAATATTCATTTATTGTTTGCTTATTTTCTCTTATCCGTTCCTCTACACGATGGAAAGAGGCAATACGTTGTTATTAGCCTTTGTGTTAGTGGTGTTTTTCTGCGCTTTCTACGATAGCGACAAAAAATATCAACACGAATTAGCTTTGATTGCGCTAGCGTTGTCTACGACAATCAAGTTATATCCAGTCATTTTAGCGTTATATCTTATCAAACGAAAAGCTTGGAAGGATGTCACTAAATTTGGCATATACACAACTTTGTTGTTATTCCTACCATTCATCTTCTACGGTGGACTTGAAGGAATGATCACAATGATTAGCTCCTCACTAAATTTCTTTGGAGAGATGCTACATTGTTTCTCAAACATCTATTTGCTTCTTTACTATGGTTTCGGAGTGAACATAGTTCTCGCCAAAGCCATCAATTACATAGTAATAGGCTTATTTGTAATTAATTTCTTCATTGTCAAAAAACGTTATCAAGAATTTGGAGCGCTTATTCTAATCTTCTTATGCACTCCACCAGGAACTGAATCATATATCGACATATTCTTCCTCGTAGTTTTGTTGTTATTAATCATCGAAAAAGAGCATGGTTATTTAGAACTTGTCTATTTAGCAAATCTTCTACTTTTCTTAACATTTAACACATCGACTTGGTTAATGACATTTGCCACTATCTATTATGTAGCGGTGTTTTATGTCCTTCATCTTATCGTTATGCCGATACCAATTATTAAAGAGAGAGTTGAGCGCCTAAAAGCGAATCAAAAACCAAAACAAAAAACTAAAGAAGGCTTCTTTGGAGTTAAGGTCAAAAAAGAATGGATAACTAAACTATTCATCTATAGCACATTAATCTTGGCGGCATGCTGGGTGATTGAACTCTTGCTTACAACTTTCTGCATTAGCCCACACACCTTATTGAACAACAGTGTTTTCCATCAATGTCGAAGCGATTCATTTGCGGATTTTTATAACATAAATTATTTCTTCTATAACCGCTCACCATATATTGAATATGATTCGTCTTATCCTCCATTTAATTATGTTCTAGCGGCTTTATTTACTTGGATTCAAAAATTGAACTTTGTAGCCGGCATTGTTGTCTACATTGTTTGCTTCATCGCTTGCCTAGCTCTGATTGCATTCTTGGTCATCAGAAAATATAAATTTAATTGGAAAGAATCATTAATGATTGGGGCGTCTTTAATTGTATCCGCTCCGCTATTGTTCCTTTTTGAAAGAGGAAATTATCTCATTTTTACCTTCACATTTGTGTGTCTATTCCTTCTAACTTATAACTCAGAAAAAAGAGTGGTTAGAGAGTTATCATATGTTTGGTTAGCAATTGCTATTGCTACAAAACTATATCCAGTTGTTTTCGCTCTGATTCTTTTGAAAGAAAAACGCTTCATTGATTTAGCAAAAGCGGCTCTATATACAGTCGCGATGATTGTCTTGCCGTTCTTTATCTTTGAAGGCGGGTTTATAAACAACATTTCAGCGATGCTAACAAATTTAAGAACCTTCTCATCATATGATCGTTTATCAGTCGACGTATCTACGAATAACATGTTTAGAATTTTTGCCTATATGTTTGGTCAAGACTATAACGGCTTTGGATTAATTGTCTTTGCTCAAATTGTTAAGTATGCACTATTTGCTTTAATGATTGTGGCAATAATCTTTGCGAAAAAGAAATGGCACGTTTTAGCCTTGGCAGCCCTTTCGTCGGTGGTGGTGCCATCCCCAGCGATGATCCACTCGTTAGTGTTTATCCTTATTGCTGTGTTTGCCTTCCTTATGGAGGAAGACAAAGATCGTTTCGATTATCTATACATGGGGTTATTTATCGTGATGATTACGCCTCTACAATTTGGATACATTATTTCGCCCGTCCCACTTGGAGAGCAAACGAAAGATATTATCGAAACCGTTCCAAACTACCTTGGCTTAAGTATTAACGTATTTTTGGAATCGCTTTCAGCGTTCTTGATGGCCGCTATACTGAGTTCAAAAATTATTTTCAAAACAATCCAAGATTATCGCAACCGTTCTAAGAGTGTTTAACTTTAGATATTTCTAAACATTTATTGTGTTGGCTAACATTGGCTAACTCTTTTCTTGTTGAAAAAACTAAGTTTTTATTGTTTAATATTTTTGTTTCTAGGAGAAAAATATGAAAGTAGTAATATTAGCAGGTGGCTTTGGCACGAGAATTTCTGAAGAAAGTATCTCCAAACCAAAACCAATGATTGAATTAGGTGGAATGCCAATTCTTTGGCATATCATGAAAATGTATTCCGCCTACGGTTACAATGAGTTCATTATTTGTATGGGTTATAAGGCGAACGTCATCCGTGACTTCTTCGCGAATTATTACCTCTACACCTCAGATGTCACCTTCGACATGTCTGATAACAACAGAATGATCGTTCATAGAAACTATTCTGAACCATGGAAGGTCACTCTTGTCGATACCAGATTAAACACTATGACTGGTGGACGTATCAAACGTATTCAAAAATATGTTGGTAACGAACCGTTCTTACTCACCTATGGTGATGGTGTCTCCGATGTCGATATTAACAAGCTCATCAAGTTCCATAATGAACACGGACACAAATGTACAATCACAACCGTCTCATCTAGACAAAGATTCGGTGTTCTAAATATCGAAAAAGATGGTTTAGTCTCTGACTTCAGAGAAAAATCTGATGAAGATGGTGCGATGATCAACGGTGGTTTCATGGTCTGTGAACCAAGCGTCTTCGATTACATCAAAGGCGACAAGACAGTCTTTGAAAAAGAACCACTTGAAACCTTAGCAAAAGAAGGCGAACTCGATGCTTACCGCCACAAAGGCTTCTGGCAATGTATGGACACCAAACGTGACCACGACATTCTTGAAGAAATGTGGGAAGAAGGCAAAGCGCCTTGGAAAACATGGAAGGATTAAATTATGTTTAATCCTTTATTTTATAAAGACAAAGTTGTCCTCGTTACCGGACATACAGGATTTAAAGGTTCCTGGCTTTGTAAGATGCTCACCATGTTTGGAGCAAAGGTTATTGGCTATTCCTTACAATCACCAACTAACCCAAACCTTTTTAGCTTAAGTAAAGTAAACAAAGATATCACCTCCATCATTGGTGATATTCGTGATTATAGCTATCTAAAATCAGTCTTTGATAAATATCAACCAGAGATTGTTTTTCATTTAGCTGCTCAACCAATCGTTAGAGATTCCTATAAGGATCCAAAATATACCTTTGATGTCAACATCATGGGCACGGTTAACGTCTTAGAATGCGTTAGACGCACTCCAAGTGTTAAATCAGTCGTCAATGTCACAACTGATAAGGTTTATTTAAATAACGATATCGATAATCATGCTTTCAAAGAAGATGAACCATTAGATGGTTATGATCCATATTCCAACTCTAAATCATGTTCGGAACTCGTAACTCATTCTTACAAGAAATCATTCTTTAATGACATGGATATCGCTGTTTCAACTGCGCGTGCAGGTAATGTTATCGGTGGTGGTGATTTCTCCAATGATAGAATCATTCCTGACTGCGTAAGAGCGGTGGAGGCCCATGCTGATATGATCGTGAGAAATCCATATTCCACTCGCCCATACCAACACGTATTAGAACCTCTCGCAATCTATTTAACAATTGCTGAGAAACAATATTTAGATCATAAGCTCCAAGGTTACTATAACGTTGGACCAGACGACTGCGATTGTGTAAACACAGGCACCCTAGTTGATTTATTCGCTAAATACTATGGTAATGGTTTCAAATGGATCAATGTTTCTAATCCAAACGATCCACATGAAGCGGGATTTTTGAAACTTGACTCTTCACTTGTGAAGAAAGTATTCAAATATAAACCAAGATGGCATATCAATGAGGCCATTGAAAAGACTGTTGAATGGACAAATGTCTATTTAAGCAATAAAGAACAAATTCCATTTGAAATGGAAAAAGAAATTAAGGAGTTCTTAAATGAGAAGTAAACAAGAAATCAGAGATGAGATCATCAAATTAGTTGATGAATACTATGAAAACTTCCATACGGTTAAGCCTTATCAAGAAGGTGACCGTATCCCATATGCGGGAAGATGCTTCGGCAAAGAAGAGATGGAAAATCTCGCTGATGCGACCTTAGAATTCTGGCTCACAAGTGGCCATTGGACCGATGAATTTGAAAAGAAACTTGGCAAACTCTTAGGAGTAAGAAGCGTTTCACTAGTTAACTCCGGAAGTTCCGCTAACCTTTTAGCGTTCATGACTTTAACCTCACCACTTCTTGGTGAAAGACAAGTTCGTCCAGGTGACGAAGTCATCACTGTCGCATGTGGCTTCCCAACAACTGTCACTCCAGTTATTCAATATGGTGCAGTGCCAGTGTTTGTCGATGTCACTATCCCACAATATAACATTGATGTTACCCAATTAGAGAAAGCCTTATCACCAAAAACTAAAGCGGTGATGATCGCTCACTCACTTGGTAACCCATTTGATTTAAAAGCAGTTAAAGACTTCTGTAAGAAACATGAATTATGGCTTATCGAAGATAACTGTGACGCATTAGGAAGTAAATACGTTATCGACGGAGAAGAAAAATATACCGGCACCATCGGTGATATCGGTACTTCAAGCTTCTATCCACCTCACCATTTAACCATGGGCGAAGGCGGTGCAGTGTACACCAATAACCCATTCTTAGGAAGACTTATTCGTTCCTTTAGAGACTGGGGAAGAGATTGTATCTGCCCATCAGGTAAAGATAACTTCTGTGGACATCGTTTTGATGGTCAATTTGGATTACTTCCAAAAGGATATGACCACAAATACGTTTATTCCCACTTTGGCTACAACCTTAAAGCAACCGATTTACAAGCATCCATCGGTGTCGCTCAACTTGACCATATGAATGCTTACGCTGATAGAAGAAGACACAACTTCAAATATTTGAAGGAAGGTTTAAAAGATTTGGAGAAATATCTCATTCTTCCAGAACCTGCTAAAAATGCTGATCCTTCTTGGTTTGGTTTCTTAATCACCGTCAAAGAAGGAATCTCCAGAGATGAACTTGTTCATCACTTAGAGAATAAGAACATTCAAACCAGAAACTTATTCGCTGGAAACTTAACCAAACATCCTTGCTTTGATCAAATGCGAAAAGAAGGCAAAGGCTATAGAATCGTTGGAGAACTCAAAAATACCGACCGTATCATGAATGATACTTTCTGGATTGGTGTCTCTCCACTTATGACCGACGCTAAACTTGACACAATGATCAAAGAAATCCATAACGGAGTTAAGGCTCAACTTAAATAAATATGAAAGTCAAATTATCAAACTTTTTAGCGGACTATTTAGTCTCTAAAGGTATCACCGATACTTTTATGGTGACTGGTGGTGGAGCGATGCATCTTGATGATGCCTTAGGTCATCAAAAAGATATGCACATCACTTTCAACCATCACGAACAAGCCTGTGCAATCGCCGCAGAAGGCTATGCTAGAGCGAGCGGCAAACTCCCACTTGTATGCGTTACTTCTGGCCCAGGTGGTACAAACGCGATCACTGGTTTAATCGGCGCCTGGTTGGACTCTGTCCAAATGTTAGTGATTTCTGGCCAAGTTAAACGTGAAACAACGATTGTTCACTCCGACGTAAAATTACGTCAACTTGGTGACCAAGAATTCAATATCGTCGATATGGTTAAACCTGCCACTAAGTTTGCAGTGTATGTCGATGATCCAAACCTCATCAAATACTATTTAGACAAAGCCATCTATTTAGCGACCACAGGTCGATTTGGTCCATGCTGGATTGATATTCCTTTAGACGTTCAAGCCGCGATTATCGACACTGACGAATTAAAAGAATTCGATCCAAAAGAATGTGAAAGAGAATATCCTCCTTACGTTGGACAAGGCTACGCTGAATTAATTGAACAATTAAAGAAAGCCAAAAGACCTGTTATCTACGCTGGTGAAGGTATTAGATTTGCAAGATGCAAAGACTTATTAATCAAATTCGCTGAGAAATATAACATCCCAGTGGTGACTTGTTGGAACGCCAGAGATTTACTCTACGATGAACATCCACTTTTTGCAGGTATGCCTGGAACAGTAGGTACACGTGGAGGAAATTTCAACGTTCAAAACTCGGATTTACTCATCGTTTTAGGCTGCCGTCTTAATATAAGACAAATCTCCTATAACTGGGCGTCATTCGCGAAGAATTCATATATCGCGATGGTGGACATCGATAAAAACGAGATGAAGAAAAAGACCATCAAGGTCAATCTTCCAATTCACGCGGATGTAAAAGAATTCTTAGAATTCGCTTTAAAGGATGATAAGAATCATTTTGATTTTGCCTCTTGGGCAAAGCATTGCCACGAGACAAACAAGAAATATTCACCAGTTTTGCCTGAATATTCAAAGAATAACAAACCACTTAACCCATATTTCTTCTTTGGAGAAATGTTTAAATATTTTGACGACGATGAACTAATCACCATGGGTAATGGTTCCGCTTGTGTTATTACGCAACAGTGCGCATATACGAAGAAAAACCAAGTGCTTTTCTCTAACTCTGGTTGTGCCTCTATGGGATATGGTTTCCCTGCCGCCATCGGAGTGTGTGAAGCTTTTAAAGGTCACCGCGTCATCTGTGTTGATGGCGATGGTTCCTTCCAAATGAATCTTCAAGAAATGCAAACAGTTATTTTTAATAACTACAATATGAAGATTATTTATCTAAACAACAATGGTTATTCTTCCATTAAACAAACTCAAACTAACTTATTCAAACCACCATTCATCGGTATTGGTGATGGTTATGGTTTAACCATGCCTGATATGAGCAAAGTTGCTCCAGCCTATGGTTTTCCATACTATAAAATTGACTCAATCGATTCGATTGAACCAAACTTGAAGAAAGCATTAGCGAGCAAAGGCCCAGCCTTCATCGAAGTAATCGTTGATGAAAAACAATTCTTCGCACCTAAACTTTCTTCGAAAGTGTTACCAGATGGAAAGATGGTTTCCCCTGAAATAGACGATATGTATCCATTCCTTAGCAAAGAGGAATATGAAAGGAACAAAAAAGTATGAAAAGATGTCTTTTAGACTGCACACTTCGTGATGGTGGTTATCTTAATAACTGGAACTTCGGTCACGAAAACATCATCAAAATCTTCAACGCTTTAGTGGAAGCAAGAACCAGTTTCATTGAAGTTGGTTTCTTAGATGATAAATATCCAGTTTCCATGGATCACACGATCAACCCAAACACTCAAGCATATAATGAGATGTTCAAAGGTGTTGATAAAAAGGGTTGCCGTGTTGTCGGTATGATTGACTATGGTCACTGCGATATTAAAAATATCGAAAAACGTGATCGAGAAAAAACTTTCATCGATTTCATTCGTGTTATCTTTAAAAAAGATAAGATGGAAGGGGCTTTAGAGTTTGTTTCTAAACTCCAAGAACTCGGTTATCACGTCTTCGCTCAAATGGTTTCCATTACTTCCTATAATCAAAGAGATTTGAAGAAGTTTGTCGCTTTAGCGAACAAATATCATCCATTCGCTGTCTCAATCGTTGACACCTATGGTCTTCTTGATAAAGATGAACTCCGTTATTACTACGATTTCTTAGATCGTAAACTCGATGATGATATTCGTATGGGCTTCCATGCGCATAACAATTTCCAACTTGCTTACAGTAACGCTTTGCGTTTCATGAAACACATCGATCGAAGAAATGTTCTTGTCGATGGCACAATCATGGGCATGGGTAAAAGCGCAGGTAATGCTCCAGTGGAACTTTTAATGTATTCATTAAATTCACTTTATAACACCGATTACGATATCGGACCAGTCTTACAAGTTATGGATGATGTAATCATTCCATTCCAAAAGACCCTTAAATGGGGTTATCAACTCGACTTCTTTGTGTGTGGCAAAAATAGAGTCCACCCAAGTTATGTCGCTTTCTTTAGAAAGAATGGTTATAACATTCGTAAGATTGATAAGATCTGTTCTACCATCGATGAAAAGAAAGCTCTTCTTTACGATGAAGAATACGCGAAATCCTTACTCGATAAATAATGTCCAAAAATTACAAATTATTAATATTTGATGTCGATGGCACTCTTTTTGATACATCGGAAGGCATCATCTCATCCGTAAAATACGCTCTAAAGAAAAATAAGCTATCTTTAAGCCACGGAATTGATTACCAGAGGACTTTTATCGGCCCGCCTATACAAAACACCTTAAAACGCCTGTTTCCGCATCTAAGCGATGAACGGATTAAAGAAGTCGCTTTGGATTTTAGAAATCAATATAAAGATGTTGATCTATGCAAAGCCACTCCATATCCAGGTTTATATGAGGCTTTAGATAAACTAACTCAAAAAGGAATCAAGATTGCGGTGGCGACCTTCAAAAGAGAAGATTATGCCTACGACATCGTCGATCACTTTGGAATCACTAAATATACAGATAATATCTTCGGACAAGATTTCGAAGGTAAACGCGATAAAGCAGATATCATTGAACTTGCGATTAAGAAAAGCGGACTTCCTGGGGAAGATTGCCTAATGATTGGTGATACATCTTCTGATGGGGATGCCGCAAAGAAAGCGGGAATCGATTTCTTAGAAGTAACATTTGGATTTGGATTCACCAAAGACAAGCATTATGATGGGCCAAGCATTGGTTCGATTGATTCATACAAAGAATTATTAGAAATAATTAAATAAGCAAAAAAGGAGCGATGACTCCTTTTTATTTTGCCTATGTTAAAATAGAAATGCCTTGTTGTTGTTATGAAAAAAATTAATTGGTCGTTTGATGCGGTAGACTTTCTAAGGATTATCGCGATGTTTTGCGTTGTCCTTCTTCATTTTGAAGAAAGAATAGATCCGGTCTCATTTACGGCCTACAAAAGTACTTTCCCGCTTCTTGCAGGCACTCCAGCGTGGACGGCAGTTGCGATTTTCTTTTTCATTTCCGCATACCTAAATATAATTGGTTTTATCAAAGGAAAATATCAGTTTACCCTTAAGGGTATCTTATCATTCTATAAGCAAAGACTCCTTAGAGTGGTTTTAGATTATTACATTTTAATCTTCGTATATTTTATTTTCTTTTATCCCGCTGCATTAACTTCTGATTTAGAAACATTCTGTAGAATGGTTTTCTTTTTCCATAATGGTTTATTCACTAGAGGTTCGCCAGAATGTCCGGGACACACTTGGTTTATTTCGGTTATTGTTCAGTTCTATTTAATTTGCCCATTAATTGCATACTTGATTTATAAAATCAAAGATAAGAAAGCTTTGGTTATCACCTTATTCTTTTCAGTTCTTTTCATCGGAGAAGGCTTAAAAATATTGTTCTCTGGCCTTCATTATCAAGATTGGCATTTCTGGTATATCCATTTCTACACATCAATATATGGTAATCTCGATATCCTTATCGCTGGATCATTGTTCTATTTGGTCAATTCTTATTTCGATTCTTTAGAAAGGAAAACATATCTAAAAATCATCTCAGTGGTGGTTTTCTCATTGATACTTATCTCTAACGCGGTGGTAGTTTATTTAGATTTAATATTCGTCGCGAGAGTGATTTATGTTTTGCCCTTAATATTAGCATCTTGCTTTGTTTTGTTTATGTTTCCTAAACCAGTTAAGAAACCTTACTATTACCCTTCAAAACTCTTAGTAGCGACTTCATATGATATATATCTTATCCATCTAATGATTGGTCTACATCTATTAAGACAATTTCATGATTTAAATGGCTGGGGAGCATTAGGAATCATAATATTAGCTTTCCTAGCTTGCTTTGCAATATCGGGTGTTTGGTTAAATATCAAATGGGCGATTAGTCGATTGATCAATCATTTAGTAAATAAACACAAATTAGCGAAACAATCTAATTAAAAAGAGCACTTAAGTGCCCTTTTTTCATACTTATATATAATTATCTTACAACTCTAGCGACGTTGAAGGAGTTATCTTGGCTAATAACATAATGAATATCGTGTTTATTATGTTGAGGATATTCATCTTCTAATTCAACGTTGTAGATATAGTGATTATTGTAATAATCGAACATATAGTTGATTGCTTCAACTCTGGAAGCAAACACTTTGTTAATGTCTACATGTTCATTTCTTACATAAGCATCTTTAATCTTGTAGACTTTCATACTTTTTCCTCCCGTTAATTAGATGCATCTTTTCTGGATGCAACTTCACATTAAGACGGAGTCAAGAGGAAATAAATATGAAAACGGTTTCATTTTTTGCGAAACCGTTTACATTCAAGTATCTTTATCTAAAGATAAATATAACTATAATTATTTTTGCAAAAAATCAATCATGTATATAGGAAACATCCAAATACGGTCGTTTTCTTTTTGAATATTGTTTTTTCCAAATATCCAAGCTTCCTTAATTTCTTGGTGGGCATTTAAAAGATTGTCTAGTGCAGGATGGGTGAACAATCCAGTTTTTTTAGGCATGGTTGATTTAATTTCAATTGGAAGAACATTCATGTTTCTTTCGATTAAAAAGTCGATTTCACCATTCTTTTTTAAAGAATGAAATCTTGTTTCATATCCATGAGCACTTAGAAGCTGGGCTGTAGCGTTTTCGTACGGTGCTCCTAAATCAACATCTCCACTATCAATAATTAATTTTCTTTTTTCGTCTTTGCCAAAAATGTGATGGGTTAATAATCCTACGTCGGAAAAGAATAGTTTTACTATTTTGCTGTCCTCAGAAATTTTAATTGGATAAACAGGATTAGTAACATTGTAAGTAGGAATTGCTATCCCAGCATTTTTAAGCCACAAAAAGCGATCTTTTAGATCAATATTTTTAAAATTTGGTACATCCAAATGAGATTTAACAAATTTACGATTTTTCATCGTAATTTCGCTGGCTAGCAAATTGTACATTTCTAAAATAATCAATCTATCTTCCTTATTCGCGTATTTAATAATGTCACTTTTATACCATTCATCAATCGAATCTAAAGCGTTTGTAGTTAAGGTAAGTTCTTTATCATCGACGTAACCTTGAACCGCCGCAGGAAGACCACCAATAAAAATATATTTTTCAAACATCTCTAAAAAAAGATTGTGAATTGAGGATGAAATAGGTGTCTTGCTAATAAAGCATTCTTTTACATCGTCAATCACTAATTGGTTTACACCATTTGCAAGCAAAAACTCTTCAAAATCCATTGGATACATTGTGATTTTTCTCAAATAGCCTGTTGGATTTAGATTGACACTAAATAAAGAAACACCAAGAAGTGAACCAGACAATATAAGTCTAAAATCACCACGATGAACTATTTCTTTGGAAAGCGTTAAAATATCGATATACTTTTCCGCAAAAGAAGAATCTTCTTGGATTCTTTTTTCTCGAACTTCGTAATAGTACTGAATTTCATCTAAAAACAAAACGGAATTTTTCCCTTGCAGTTTCGTTTTCGATATTAAAGACAAGCGATTAATAAAATCATCATAATTCTTAATCTCAAGAAGCAAAGATAGTGCAGTTGAGTTTTTAGTAAAATCAATTTCAATCGAATCTTCAAAGCTTAATAGAAATTCTTCAATAAGTCTTGTTTTGCCAACTTGTCTTGCGCCTTCAACAAGAAGTGCAACAGACTCGTTTGCTTTCCAATTCTGAAGTTCGATCATCTTTTTTCTATATAACATAATGAATCCTCAATATCATTATATGATACATAAAAAATTAGTCAATTATTTTCTTTGACTTTTTCCGTTTTACTGAAAAATTCCGTTCGACTTTTTCCGTTTTACTGAAAAACTCCAAGGTAAAATCTATTAAATTGTTAATATTTTTTTGAATTAATAAAGAACATTCGATGACTTTACTAATAGGAAATAAATATAAAAACGGTTTCATTTTTTGCGAAACCGTTTACATTCAAGTATCTTTATCTAAAGATAAAATAATCTTAATATTTGTCTGAAAGTTTTTCGATTGATAAAACGCAAGGATAAGTGACCGACTCACCAGACATTACATGCGTGCCAATATAATAGGTAACACCGGCTTCAAGATAATAGTTAATAGCGAAGTTCATGCCATCTCCACCATAAGCTTCCATTCTAAGTTGAACACCATCTGAATCGTATAGATAACCAAAGGTATCTAATTCTGAAATTGTAGTGAATCGATAAACTCCACTTTCACTTGGAGTGAATTCAAAATATGTTCTTTGTTCGGTAATCGTGAAATTGCTTGTGCCTAATGAAACAACAGTTGGATCAGTGATGATAGTTCTTGTAACAGAGCAATCCACTGAGACTTCATAATATGTTGAGAATTCATAAATAGTCACACTTCCGCGTTCAAAATAATAACTTGAGTATTTTTCGTCTTCGTAATAATCATAACATCTTGGGTCAGCCTTAATCGCAGCAACATATGAATCAATATCATAAGCTTTGCTTATTCTAAATGAGGCAGATTGTTGGCCTCCTTCTGAGAAGCGATAAACATTTTCACTAGAATCATTTGGGAACAAAACATATGAAGAATTGAATTCATAGTCATTACCGCAACTAACTAATTCTTCCAAAGTATCAGCCCAAGAATTCCAAGTATATGTTTGATGAGACATAGTGATTTGATAGTAAGCTCCGATAGGTTCGAGGCTAACGGTGTCTACAACTGTATATGATGTATTGGCTCTAACGTAAGAATAAGAACCATCTAACACAAAGCCATTCGCAAGCAAATAATCTCGATAATCAGCAACCTCTTCTAGGTTAGAACAATAGAATTGTGCAAATGTTTCACTAGAACCACCATCGTGATAATAAGCCGGTGATTCTGATGAGAAATATTGGCTAAAACCTAAACTATCAACATATGTCTTAGCTTCTTGAGATAAGCTAGAATAGAAATCTTCATAATTCTCAAACGGACCAGTCTTATTGATCCTAACGGAATAATAAGAAGAGTCGTATTCGTCATAATAGTAGAACGAGTAAGCATACGCTCCAACGAATTTGGTGTATTCGTGATTACCAGTGTAAATAAAGCCATCTGCTTCTAAAGAAGTAAAATAAGTATCTAAATCGTAATTTTTCGAAAGATTGAAATTAACATAT
>Ga0310786_10000655_pt1 | contig 55496 bp, 57 predicted proteins | sample AusTroGonzalo_MG_FD_203881 | JGI IMG/M metagenome (GOLD analysis project Ga0310786, IMG submission 203881) | Bovine rumen microbial communities from tropical cattle in Woodstock, Queensland, Australia - Gonzalo_03 (v2) (version 2) | ecosystem: Host-associated > Mammals > Digestive system >...
ACTCAAATAATAGGTGCTGCCATCGTATGTGCCGACGGATAGCGTCGAGCTACCCGCGGCAATGGTCTTGTTTTGATAGGTATTCCCCTTGAAGACGTATGCCGTGGGAATCGTCAAATAGGCGCGACCGATGCTCCAGGCAACGTTCGTGATCGAACCGGTGAAGTTGCCCGTACCGGTGATGGTGAGGGTATAACTTCCGGCATTGGTCTGTACGTTGCCGGTGTAACTGACCGTCGCGTTAAGACCCGCAATCACGACGGTCGGGCTCTGCGTCTGCGGTGAACCGGTATAGGTCATCGTGGCGGGAGAAAGGGTGACGTCACCACCGACGATAGACTTCTGAGAAATGCTCTTGGTCACGTTGTCGGGATCGGTGGAACAACTGTAATTGCTTGTCTTTCCGTTCGTCGCCGTGGCATGCGTGCCGTTTGCGAGGGTATTGGAGAAGTTCACGCCGTAGCTGCCTGCATTCGTACCTTGGAAATAGTATGTACCGTTGGTCAGGGTAATCGGCGAACTCTCGCTGATGCCGCCCGATTTCGTGAAAGCGAAGTCCAGGTACTGCCCGCTGACGAGGTTATCTATCGTGACGCCGATCACGTTCTGCGCCCCTCCGTTATACGTGATGGTGCCCGAGACGGCAGCCACCGCGATCGTAACGGCACGCGCAACGATAGAATAATTTTGCGAAACGTTGGAGGGGAGCTCGTAATTATTTTTATTTCCGGTCGCACCGGTCTTCGATCCCCAACCTACCGTTACGTAATAATTACCCACGTCCAAAGGACTACCGAGCCCTTCCGTCTGGTTTTCTGTCTTTAGATTCATATCAGACGTATTTCCGATCTGAGAATTGTCTGATTGCTTATAGAAAGCGTAATTAAAGGACAGAGATTGAGAATTCTGTATACCGTTTACTCGCCAAGTCGGACGCGATTTCGAAACGTCGCCACTGTAGGTATAAGGACCGGTATTAGACCAAGTAAAGGTCAGCGTCTTCTTATTCACCGTCAGCGTGCCGTTCGTGCAGGTAATATTATAATCGGTAGCGGAGCCACCTGAACAGGTGATCGTAAAGTTGCCGGTATTGCCGCGGTCGTCGTAGCGGGCATAAGTACAAGACGCCGTGGGCGCAGTGAAGTTCTGCGGCACGTTGCCCGTCGTGGTATTCGGTCCCGAGTCTGTTCCTTCGCTATTCACCCAACCGCTGTAAGTCATCGTATAAGTGGGCAACTCATTGCCATAGATGACAGTCTGCGGATTTGCCGTGACGCTCAGTGCCACTTTGTTGAGCTTGATTTTGAAGGTCTTGGCACTCTTGTCCCAATTCGCTTCCGCAAGTGCGGAGCTTCCCCAATAATAGTTGGAGGTGACGTTGAGGGTCAGCGTGGTGCCGGTGTCGCCGTTGCAGTGGGTGATGTCACTACCGCCCGTGGCGGTATAGGCGGCATTATTTGCCGTATAGTTGAAAGTGTACGCCTTGCCGTTATAGTTCTTACTTGCCGAGCCACCCGCGGTGATCGTGGTACCCGTCGTCACATTATTGTTATAGATGGTGACTTGCGGCACGGCGATATTCTTGCGGAGGATCCTCCAGTTAACGGTCGTCGAACCGGTGAAGTTGCCCGTACCGGTGATGGTGAGGGTATAAGAAGCGGTGTCCGTCGCATTTGTGCCGGTATTACCCGCGACGTTGAAGGTCGCCGTGAGTCCGTCGGAGATGACGGAAGATACGGTTTGTGTGACCGTGCTGCCCGTATAAACCGGTGTTGCACCCAACGTAATGGAATTAGATGCTGTCGAAATACTCTTTGCCACGATCCGCAACGTGTAAGTCCTTGCGCTCGTATTGCCGGTTCCGCTCGCATCCGAATCCCAAGAATAGTTGGAATTGGGCGTGACGGTGAGCGCGAGGTCGCCGTCCGCTTTGTTCGTCTTCTTTGTATTCGTCACGTTGCTCGTGAAAGCCGCCGTATCAGACCCGATCTTGAAGGTCATATTCGCCGTTGCGGAGACGTAGATGCCGTGCGCGCTTCCGTCGTAAGTCACCTCTTTCGGGGTACCTGCCGTGATCGCCCCACCACTTGAACTATCCACCTTAACGTTGAGGGTGGCGAGGGTGGCGCGGCGGATATAGAAGGTCATGGTTTTCACCGAAGGCAACGTATAGTTATCCTTCTTTTCACCGGCGAGAGACGCCGTTGCGGTATAAGTGCCGGCATTCTTCGCAGCGCCGGACGTCAGCGAGTAAGGGGAAGACGCCGAGGGCGTGACCGTAACGCTGACGTCGTCGTTGTTCTTCTTATTCGAAACGGAACAGGTGGGGCATTTTTCATTCCCGTCGTAAGTATATGACGATCCATCCCAGCTCAACGTCGCAGTCAACTTCTTCACCGTCAGCGTACCCGCCGATGCCGTGAAGGTGTAGTTCGTAGCAGAGAGAGCAGACACGACCGGGGTGATGGTGAAAGACCCGGCACCGACGTTATCGTATTGGTCATAATTATAGGAATAGGTAACGGATCCGCTGAGAGCGCTCGCCGAGCGCAAATTGGCTTCCGTTTCGCTCCCCTTGAATCCCGTCATCGTGTAGCCGTTGTTTGCGTGCTGATCACCATAGGTGATCTCATGATTTTTCGCCTTAACCGTCACCGCGACTTTATTAATGGTAAGGGTATAAGTCTTGCCGCTCGTAACGTTACTGCCGCTCGACCATTGATAGTTAGAACCGGGCGTGATGGTGAGGACGATGGACCCTGCATTTTTGATATTATCGGTACTCCCGTATTTATTCCCCGTAACCGACGTAGAGAAATCACCGTTGTCGGGCAGTCTGGAAAGATTGAAACCGTGCTCAGCGGTGTCGTAAGGAAGGGAAGCAGAAGATCCCGCCGTGATCTCCGTCCCGGAGGAGCTGTCCACTTTGATCACGGGAATCGTGATCCCCTTACGCCCGATGGACCACCCCTTGGTGAAACTATCCTTAAAATTGCCCGTGCCTTTGACTGTCAAAGTGTAACCGGTGCCGGCATTCGTTCCCGTATTATTCGACAAAGTGTAGCTACTGCCGACTGACATATTGTCACTCGTCTTGACGTTCTTGACCGTCATGGTCTGCTCACTTCCGGTATAGGTCAACGTGGCGTTCAATTCACACGAACCGTTCGTGATACTCTTTTGATTGATGACGCGCTCAACCGCCGAGATCGTGAATGCATTATAGTTGTCGGAAGTGGAGCCGCTGACGCTCGTGACGGCGAGCTTATACGTGCCGGCGTCCGTCCCGGAGAAGGTTTGCGAACCGCCGTTCGCAAGAGTGGGCGATGACCAAGAGGGCACGGATCCTGCCTTCAAACTGGTGCCGGACGTGCTGAGGTTAAAGGTCAGCGATTCGCCGGCGGCAAGAGAGCTCGAACCCACGGTAAGGGTATAAAGGGTCTGCGCCGCAGCACTATACGTCGATGTCGAAGAGGCAGTCAGGGTGACATCGGAAATGGTCTTCTTATTGATCGTAAAGGTGATTTGTCTCTTATCTTCCGAGTTATAAGCTTCAGCCCATTTGTAGTTGGCTTTAAGCCCCCCGCGATTCCCAGTATCGTCGTCGAAATCTTTGATCGTGATCGTGTAGGTGCCTTGGTCTCTCCCTGCAAAATAGATGGAGTTATTACACCTATTGAAGAAAGGTTCCGATCCACTGCTTGGCGCGGTACTCTGTTCATTGTAATAGGTCGCATTGGTTCCTGCGTTATAGTATATAGGATATTTATTCGAAGTAAACGGGATTTTTAAGTGCTCATTGCTGACCATCCCGCTGATTTTCACTTCTCCCTGATAATAGGTAGCGAAAGTGCTACCCGTGACCGTGCCCACATAGTCTCTCGCGGCTTTGGCGGTTTTGGTCAAAGTGATCTCCTTCTTTCCGATGGACCAATTGAGCGTCTTTGAGCTCGGCAACTTATAATTGGCGCTGTTGGTGCCACCGCTGATGGAAGCCGTGACCGTCCAAGGTCCACCGGCATTGGTGGAAGAGGTGGTTCCGGAAAGCCCGATCGTGACAGAATCTCCATTAAAGACTCCCGTCGCACTACACCCCACGGTATGGGTATTCCCGTCGTAGGTTCCGGAAGGATCGTCCCAACTGAGCCCGACCTCCTTTTGATTAACCGTAAAGGTCAGTTGCCGCTCGGCGTTTGTATCCGAATTGGATTTCCAAGTGTAATTGGAAGCCAACCCTTTTACGGCGCTATAGCTTGATTCATAATCACTTATACCATCCTCGACGCCGACCAATTGTACTGTATACGCGCTACTGTGCACATTCGGCGCATAAAAAGAGCATTTTGCCGTCCAGTTTTCGTTAGAATTATCGCTGGCGTGATTATTCCACAGATATTGATAGTCACATCGACCGGAATAAGAACCCCAGCTCTCACTCGTACCTAAAGAGTCATTGTTAAAAGAAAGATTGTCAACGCCTCTCTGGAAATAGACCAATTTACCGTCGGCGCGCGGAGACGACTCGTAGAAGTAAAACTTCAGGACCTCTTTATGAACGATGTTTTTGATCCAACAAACCGCCCTGTTCTCCCAATTTTGCTGCCCATTATAGGTATAAGAGCCACCTGTAGTTTTCGCAACAAACTCCAACTCTCGCCGCGAGGTGGTATAGGTGATCGTATCACCGTCGTAATAGCAGACGTAGCTCGGGGTATTGTCGTTGTAGTTGTTCGAGGCGTCGCCTGCGTACACCACCGTATTGGTGGTAAGTTTCGTGGCGTTCCTGCCCGTGCCCGTGCGGAGAGCACAGGTATAGGTACCGACGTCCTTATGCGTCAATACGCTATTCGTCGTGGAGCCGTTTGCTTGAGCGGTCGTAATTTTGCTGTCAATCGAGTCGTGTTGGCTATGATAATAGAAACTGATCGCGCTACCGATCGTCTTGCCGCCGGTATTGGTGTAGAGCGTCTTGCTGTCTATGCTGTAATAGGGCTTAAAGGTCCAGCCGGCGCCGTCGTACTGCCCACTGCCGCCGGTACCGGACGAGCCGCTCTTCATTTCCGTGCTCTGCTTGGCGGCAAAGCCGACGAAATTATGGTTGGAAGAACCATAGTAGTAACACGTAATGGTATCTAACGTCACCGACGTTGCATCATTACGCTTGGTTGTATAAAGTCGAGTATAGGTATCGTTCTCTCCACTGGTATTTCCCGTGCGAACGGATGCCGCGATATATCCGGATGCCGGTGTGCATTTAATATACCAAATGTCACGAATTGAATTGGAAGTCGTATCTTTACTCCAATCCACATACACATCAAACGTACCATAAGTAGAGCTATACTCACCAGTAATATTGCTATATAGATATTGATTAAAACGGAAGCTGCGGAACGCTCCGGGCGTGCCCTCCCCAACTGCTTCTGCAGATTCAATACGGCTGTTTGCCGAGTGCTGCGTTTGCGTTCCCCCGCTAGGTAATGATATTGCGTTATTAGTGCCAATACCCGTATATCTGGACGGCCGATAATCGTCTCGGATACAAACTCCATACACATATGTTGTCCCGTAGTTTCGCCCAACGAGCAATCCCGGCGTGTTGTGGAAAGCACAGATGCTCCCAGTGTATTGATAGCTGATGCTCCACAGGGTAAGAGATTGGCTGCTACGTACGATACCAACAAGACCACCGCAATGATCTGAGTTAGCATTGCCATCAGCATCCACACCAACGAAACCGCTCCCGCTGAAGATCATTGTATCGATCGTGGCACTCCCAGCGACCTCCCCGATAGCAAGACCAACGTTGCAACGGGTGGACGTGCCTTCGTTGCCGTTTCCGTTGTCATCCGCGGCGTTACAAAACAATCCACCGTTATGCTTTATTTGGCAGTTTCTGATACTGACGGAGCTACCGCTGTTTATCTGCCCGACAAAAAGCCCCCCGTTCCAGCCGACGCCACCACTACCGCCGCCTTTATCTCTACCGCGGCAACTGATTCCGTTCCCGCTTGAAACGTCTATCGTTACGTTTGTAAACCTAACGCTTCCCTCCGTTCTGCCACAGATCGCCCCTATGTAATTCGTATAGCTGTTGCCCGATTGCGTAAAGTAATAGCCATATATTGGCTTGCGTATTTTTAAGGTTAGATCCTGCACGACGGCGCCGCCATTCAATGTACCAAACAAAAGCCCGTTTCCGCTACTACCGCTAATGTTTTCCGTTTCGTGTGCAGAAGTACGAGTGGCCCCACTTATTTTAAGCGTTTTTCCGTTCCCATAAAGCGTTTTGGCAAAAGCAGTAGTTACAAAATCTTTCGTAACCCCGTTTTGAGATGCCGTAGCCAAACTCAATTCTATGTCACTGCCAAGAGTATAATCCGTCGGTTCAAATGAAGTTATTATTTGATCGAAAAGGACATAGTTCGCGCAATTCATTATATCGATGCAAATGGAGTCATACTTCTTGGGAGGGACAAACCCGGTCCACCACACATAATCCGTCAGGTAAAATCCACTACCCCCCTTACCGGAAGCAGTCTGCGTAAGGCGGCGCGTGCGACTATCGTTTGTATCCCATGCGTATGAACTTTCCGTATTTACATAGATATCGTTATATCCGTCATTTTGCTTACCTTCATCATTGAAAGTTCCCCATCTGCGCAAACAAATTCTTACGTCTGCATTTAACGTTTGGTTGGCAGCAGTCGGCAACAAGCGAAATCTAATGGCAATTTTGTTAAAAAGGTTGCTACTATACTGCTGGATTTGAAATGAATGCGTGGTAGCACCTACACAAGGAAGCGAACCCCACGTAGTCGCATTACTTCTGTCTGCGTCTACGTAAAAGTTGCCACCTGTAGATGCACCTGCGTTAAGATAACTGCCCGCAACAAGGTAGCCGTTGGTAAGATTCCAAAAGCCATAACCATTATTATTCCAACAAGATACTGCGGAAAAATTTTCCGTTTTTTGATTCTGTGTCGACGTAGAACCATCACGAGTAACCGTTAACAAATCAATTGCATCTTTGATAACTATCCCGCCTGTGTTATAGGCAGCTTCCGCTTCGGGCATATTCTCCAAGAGAGGACTGGTGCCTTTGTCGATCTGAATCATATTGGAAACAAGGGCGATCGCCCCGACGAAAAGGACGAGAATGATCAGCGCAGCGTAATGCCTGACGCCACGAAGAAGCCTACGGAAGAAGGGCTCAGCCTTTCCGCTGCGCTGCGAACGGGGCGCGGATGCAGCGTCTAAGGAACGACGCTCCGTCTCCTCAGCTCGCTGCTCGTACTTATTCATCGCTTCTTGATGCTTTCTCTTCATCGAGACCTCCGAACTTATCTCCATCCTCGACGGGGGATCCGCCCCCGACGAACCTATCACTATCTCTTGCGTCGAGCGCCACTCTTGAGGCGCGCAGCCCCTATCACACGCGACGCGCACGCCGCGATAAAAGTTATCACGCGTGAAACCGCACTCAAGACGCCGATAGGTCGCCGGCGTGGAATGCGGTCCTGCGAATAACGCTTATGGTGGGCACTCAGCCCGATCTGCGAGCCGACCGATCACTCCCTTTTATTTATAAAAGGGGATGCGAAATCCATCTCGCATTATTATAATAATATAATTACTCCCCGAGGTCAATACCCCCTCGGCGATTTTCTTATTTTTTTCGCGAAAACGTAATCGTTTTTTTGCAAAATCGCGGTTTTTTGTAAGGTTTTCTTAACGAAATATTATGAAAGATTAAGATATTTTAATTTTTGCAAGTCACCCATCGCGCCGCCTTTTCCCATCTGCTTCGGCGCAATTGCGCCCTTGCATCCCTTATAATGGGCGCGACACGTTAAGCCGACAGCACAGTGCGCTGTCGGTAGCCAAAGCGCCCGAAGAAGCTATGCTTCAAGGGGCGACGCGTTAAGCAAGGCTGCTTGGATGCAGGCTTGTAGCCAAAGCGCGCGCGGAAGCTATGCTTCAAGCGGCTTGATTGCCGCAACGAGCAAAGCGAGCGCGGGAATGGTGGGTTTTACTCCACCCTGTACACGTACGTTGCCTCTATCCCTCCATAGCGCAGAATAGCGACGTAGTCTCCCGCAACATCGCTATAAAAAGGTGCCTTCAGCATCTGCTCCGTCGCCTTGACCGTCCGCGTCATGCCGCTCTTATAAGTCAAGACCAGTTTAACCGAATCGGAGAACCCCTCCCCGACGGCATAGGAGGTCTTTTCCGTGTCGACGCTCGCATAATCGATCTCATCCTCTCGCACCTCCGCCGTGATCGTCACACTTGCATTCTTATAGGTGATCGTGATTTTTTGATTGCCGATCGCGAGGGGGCGATATCCTTTGACCATATCCGGCGTGACCGGGACGTGCTCCACGGTATCGTTGATCAGCTCGGCATAGACGTACACACCCAAAGGAAAGGAAGCGCCGCTGAAGATCACGTCGGGTCGCGTCTCTTCGTCAACGGTCAGGGAGCGCACGGTTAGCGGCGAAACGGTGAAAGCGATCGTCGTCGCGCTTTCTTTGTAGTGAAGGGTAACGTTCACTTTGCCGGGGAGGGAACTGTCGAATCCTTCCATCATATCGTTTGTGATCTTGACGAGCTCTTTTCTTCCGTCCTTATATACGACCTGCATCGTGGCGCCCTCTGAATCCACTTCTTCGCCGACGTAATAAGAGGTCTTAAGCCCGGTGACTTCGTCGACGCGCACCACTTCACCACCCGTTAAATTGCGAACGATAAGCACGGCGGCGATCGCAGCTGCCGTCAAAAACACGATCAACAGGGAAACCAATATCACCGTCTTAAATAATTTTCTTTCACGAGGCGTTTCGGAGAGTTTGATACGCGACTCCTTTCGTGGTGACCTAGTCACCGGCGGATATGATTAGAAAAGTATAGCACACCAGACGACGTCCGTCAAATATACGACGACAGATCCCGTTGCACAAAAACCATCAACCAAGCGTCAGTCGACGTATGAAACCATTTCAAAAATGAAAAAAGGGATTTATTCCCCGAATCGCGAGGCGAAGCGAAGGGCGTGGCGATCGGCATAAAGGTCGGAGACCGAGACGCCTCTTTCTGCGCGACGCTTGCGGATGGCGGGGATACGAACGATAAGTTGCGGGAAGGTCACCACAAAGAAGAAATAGGGACCGCAAACGCAAGACTGTACGAAATGTCCGTACATCCTGCCGCGAACGCGAAGTCCGTCCTCCGTCCGATCGGAGATAAAAGCGAAGGTGCCGAGCGAGAAAGTATACCGGAACGGATGATAAAGGACAATCATGCCGCGATACCTCTGCACGCGCGAGAAGGGAAGAAGAGAGATCGTGAGGAGTGCGCCGATAACCGTCTGCGCCGCACACCAAGTGATCACGAGCAGGAACAGCCCGATCCCCTTCAATATACGCGTTACTTTTCTCATATCACACCTCTCAAGGTACTTTTAGGGAGAAATCACCCTATTTCGATCCTAGGGATTCTAGGGAGAATTATGCCTCGTCGGAAGGCTTGGATTCCTCCTCTTTCTTTTCTTCCGCAGGAGCCTCAGTCTTATCGGTCGGGGCGGTATTGGGCTCTGCAGATGCAGTCGTCTCTTCTGCTTTCGGCAGAACGGGCTGGACCTTCTTTGACGCGGGTTTCACTTCCTTCTTAAGGAGCTCTTCCACGCTTGCGCCCTCGAAAAGCGCGTCCACTTCTTCTTTGAAAATCGTCTCCTTCTCGTATAGAAGGGTGACCATCTTCTCCATCACGTCGCGATGCTTCGCGAGGATGCCCAGTGCACGCTTGTATTCCTCGTCAATGATCTTCTTGATCTCACCGTCCACGATGCCCGACATATTCTCGCTGACATCGCTGTGCTGACCGTAGGTCTTCCCGATGAAGATCTCGTGGTCGCTGCCGAGGTACATATTCCCGATTACGTCGCTCATACCCCACTCGGACACCATCGAACGAGCAACCGACGAGGCGCGCTGAATGTCGTTGCTCGCGCCGGTGGAGATGTCTTTGATCACGATCTCTTCCGCCGCTCTGCCGCCGAGCATCATACAAATATTGTCAAGAAGTTTGTTCTTGGTGACGTGATTATCGTCCGAATCGGGGCGAGTCAAGGTGTAGCCTGCCGCCATGCCGCGCGGGATGATCGATACTTCCTGCACTTCGTCGCAGTTCTCCAGGACCTTCGCGATGATCGCGTGTCCGCTCTCGTGATAGGCAGTAATGCGTTTGTCCGTCTCGGTGACGATGCGGCTCTTCTTCTGCGGGCCCATAATCACCTTGTTGATTCCTTCGAGGATGTCCTCCATCAGGATCACGCGACGATTCGCTCTCGCGGCAAGGATCGCCGCCTCATTCAGCAAATTCGCGATATCCGCACCGGTAAAGCCGATGGTGAGACGCGCCACCGTCCTGAAATCAATGTCACCCGAAAGAGGCTTATTGCGAGAATGCACTCTGAGGATCTCCTCTCTGCCCTTGACGTCGGGAGCATTCACATAGATCTGACGATCGAATCTGCCCGGGCGCAGGAGCGCAGGGTCGAGAATATCCGCACGGTTGGTCGCCGCCATCACGATGACGCCGTCATTCGCCTCGAATCCGTCCATCTGCACGAGGAGCTGATTGAGGGTCTGCTCTCTCTCGTCGTGTCCGCCTCCGAGACCTGCTCCGCGCTGACGCCCCACTGCATCGATTTCATCGATGAAGACGATACAAGGCATATTCTTTTTGGCTTGAATGAAAAGATCGCGCACACGAGAAGCACCCACACCCACGAACATTTCCACGAAATCGCTGCCGCTGATCGAGAAGAAAGGCACTTTCGCCTCGCCCGCAACCGCTTTTGCAAAGAGGGTTTTACCGGTGCCCGGAGGGCCCACAAGCAGGACGCCCTTGGGGATGCGCGCACCCACCTCGGTAAACTTCATCGGATCGCGCAGAAACTCCACGATCTCCCTAAGTTCTTCTTTCTCTTCTTCCGCGCCGGCGACGTCGCTGAAACGCTCCTTGACGTTGCCCGTCACGCGCGCTTTGGTCGCGCCGAAGCTCATCGCCTTATTATTCGCGCCCATATTCTGCCGATTCAGGATAAAGAGGAAGATCCCAATCAAAAGGATCCCCACCACGATGGGCAGGAGGGAAGACCAAATGCTGTTCTTGGAGGGATCGTTATAATAGATCTCCGGAACGGTGTACCCCTTCTTTTCCGCGTCCTCAAAGATCATCGTGACGGGGTCCGAACGATTGGGCACCTGCACGAAGGCATCGGGATTATAGATGATATTGGTGGATTTGGTATCTTTTGTCAAGATGTTGATCTTGTAATTCCCCTCCACGTAGATGCGCTGGATCTCTCCTTTGCGGAGCAAGGTGAAGAATTCGTCGTAAGAAATCTCTTCGGTGCGATTCAGCGCATTCGCGAGCACGATGGCGAGAATCACACAGACGAGCACCGCTATGACGACGATCACCGTCTTGGACATTTTGCTATTTGACATGAAATCCTCCGAATCGAGCGTTTGTATCGCCCGACAGTTCTTTTTCGATAGTATATTATATCATAGTGGGAAATATATAATCAACAAAAGATTTCTTAAAATTCCCTTCGGATTTCCCTTGGCTACCCCCGCACGCCGCATTCGGACAGCGCGACGTGTATCATATGCGCGATCGCCGCCGCGAGCGCTTCCACCATGCGATAGGGAACGGCAAGCAAGGTGCCGTACACTTCATCCGGACTTTTCTCCGTCGCTACCACCCCGACGATTCCCACGTCTCCGATCCTATCGCCGCGCCTTTCTAAGGCGCCGCCCGCTTGGATCCCCCCTTTTTTCAGCCGTATACGTCCGACGTCCTCCTCTTTGCCGAGCGCCGCGTCCACCGCGATGATCGGGCACCCTTCGTGGCGCCGACGCACCATCTCGAGATATTCCTCGAGGTTAACTCCGTTGACGCTCTCTCCGACCGCACCGTAGACCGGACAAGGGAGGTGATACTCCTCCCGCAAACTGCTCCCGACAAGCGGCCCGAGCATATCGCCGGACACCCTGTCGCTCCCGATACAAATGACCACCGTTTTCCCGATATCCATACGGAGAGTATTGCCGATCCAAGGGGAGAATTATTCTTCACGTCTACATACACAGGCAATAATTCCCTATCGGGAATTCGGACAAAGAGTTGCAATTGCTCCTGCATTATTATATAATGACTGTATGACGATCGGAGATTTTATCCTCATCGGCGGAGTGCTTTTATTCGCCATCATAGGACTAGTGAGAGGCGGCGCGAAGATGTTTTTCGGACTCTTCATGCTTCTTATCATCATGCTCATCGCCTCCTTCCTATCCGGTCTGATCTGCCCTCTTCTTCTCAAAAGCGAGAAGGACGGCTCGGTACAGTACACTTCCACCGCGACCCGCATGATGGATTCGATCGGAGAGAAGCTTCCATTGGATGAAGAGCTTTATAACACGCCCCTTGTCAAAGGCAGCAACGGCGTCTATTACGTCGGTGAAACCTCTCTTGATTCGGCGCTTGCCGCCGAAGCCGGCGTCGGCACCGTGCTCTATCTCGTCGTCGAGGAGGATTTGGCGGAGGGACAGACGCTCCGCACCATTCTCTCCTATAAGGTCACCGAGTACATCTTCGAGCTCATCGCATGGGTGATCCTCGTGATCCTGCTTGCGATCCTGCGCAATATCGTACGCAAGAAGATTTACCTCTATCTCGACAACCACTCCGTGCCGAGCAAGATCGATCGAGGCATCGGCTTGGTCCTCAATCTCGTCATCATCGTCTCGATTTTCTGGCTCGTGGGTTTCTTCCTGGTGAAGCTCGACGGCGAAGGAGACAGCATCGTCTCCGGCGCGGTATCGGTCGTCACAAAAGGCAAAGTTGCCGGTCCTTTCCACAAGATCAATCCTCTGCTGACTCTCGCACAGAGATCACTTCCTTCCGCATAAAATGAGCAAACGTATTTATCACCCCCTTGACCTTTCCGCGCTCGCCTATCCCATGATGAAGAGTCGCCACACACAGAGCAATTTCCGCTATTCGGCGCGCCTCTTTGAGGCGGTGGATCCCGACTTGCTTCTGAAGAGCCTCTCCGAGGTGATCCCTTTTTATCCCAATCTGAAGACCGAGATCGTACCTGCTTTCTTTTGGCACAGATTCGCGGAGAATGACCGTCCCCTCATCGTAAAAGAGGACGATCGCCCTCCTCTCGCCCCCTTGAGAAAGAAGGATACCAACGGGTATCCCTTCCGCCTCGCCTACAAAGGAGACGAGATCATTCTCGAAGTCTTCCACGCCGCGACGGACGGCAATATCGGCGCCTTCTTCCTCTCGGACATTCTGACGCGCTACGTTGAGCTCAAAGAAGCGCTCGAGAAGACAGATCTCAATCGAGAGCTTATAACGGAAGACGCATTCATTCGTTACGCGAAGAAAAAGACCCTCGGCATGGTGGGACTCAGTGACTATAACGGGACGGGCGCCGTCGCTCTCGGCAAGAGGCGAAATTATCGTAAAGAACCCGTCCTCCTTTCCAAAGAAATCGAAGTAGAGGCGCTGAAAGCCGCTGCAAAAGCGCAGGAAGCGACCGTTACGGAGTACGTCGCCGCCTGCTACATCTCGGCGATTCTCGCAGAACAGCCCCTCCCCTTAAAGAAGCCGATCTGCCTCTTCTTGCCGGTGAATCTGCGCCGGTTCTTTCCGTCTGACACCTTGCAGAATTTCGTTTGTTTTGAGCGGATATCTCTGCCGAAAGGCACCGACGATCTCTCCTTCGGGAAGATCCTCGATTGTGTGAAAAAAGAGTTCTCCAAAAAGATCACTTCAGCGCAGATGCAACGTCACGTGGACGACGTGAAACTCTGCTTCAATCTGCCTTTCGTCAAGTATCTGCCCCTCTTCATCAAGAGTCCCTCTTTCCGTCTGTGCAAGAAGCTGATGGATAAGGTGCGTCAGACCGCCATCCTCTCCAACGTGGGCAAAATCACCCTCCCGCCTGAGACGGCGAAACGGGTACGCGACGTGAAGTTCTTCCTGAATATCAGCAAAAACACCCCGCTCAACGTCGCGGTGGTCTCCTACGAGTCTACTTGCAACGTGGATATCACCTGCGGGCTCAAGGACACCGCCTTGCCCGAGCGCTTCTTCGCACTCCTCACCGATCAGGGCAAAAAGTAACAGAGCACTCCCAAAAGAAAAGTATAGGGTATAAAGGGCTTAAAGCCCTTTTTTACTTGCCGAAGCATGAGGCGTACGGACAGCGCGCCGCTCACGAATGCCGACAATGCGGCGATTAAGATTTCCACTGCGTCCGCCCCCTCTGCGGAGAAGCCGCTCTTCACCCCTTCGAGCAAGAATCCACCCACGATGATCGGCAAGGATAATAAAAAAGAGAAACTCGCCGCTCTTTCTTCGGATACACCCGCAAGACGGAGCGAGGAGATCGTCGATCCACTACGAGAGACCCCGGGGAGAACGGCGATTCCCTGCATCACGCCCGTGAAAAGGACGTTCCCCACCGTTAAGTCGCATTTATCCTTCTTTTTGCCGAATAATTCGGCAGAGAATAAAATCACGGACGTCAGTAAAAAACCGAATCCGAGAAGCGCTCCCTCCAATAGATTCGGCAGAAAAGCGGTGAAAAGAAGAGCGATGATTAGGGTGGGCAGAGAGGCAAGCAAGATGTACTTCCCATCTCCTTTCAGCGGATGGCGCGCCGCCGCCCACACCTCCCTTCGCATCACGATCAGCACGGCGAAAAGTGTCGCGAGGTGCAAAGAAAGGCTGTAAAAGACCGAACTCGGCGCCAGAGAAAAGCGCGCAAGCAGGGCGAGATGCCCACTGCTCGAAACCGGCAAAAACTCGGTAACGCCCTGTACCACACCCACCAAAACCGCCTTCCAATACTTCATCCTCTTCCCCCTTGCTTCGGCTTTTCGGTTATTTAGTTGATTTCCGCGCGCGAAGACTGTATAATAACTTTATATTTTACGAAATACATCAGGCATTTATGCCGAAGGACGGAGAAATGAAACTCGGTATCGTAGGACTCCCCAACGTGGGCAAATCCACCCTCTTCAACGCGATCACTTCCGCAGGCGCGGAGTGTCAGAACTATCCTTTCTGCACCATCGAACCCAACGTGGGCGTCGTCCCCGTTCCGGACGAGCGCGTGGACAATCTCGCGCGGCTTTACGACTCCAAAAAAGTCACCCCCGCCGTGCTGGAATTCGTGGACATCGCAGGCCTCGTCAAGGGCGCCTCGAAAGGGGAAGGTCTGGGCAACAAATTCCTGTCGCACATCCGCGAAGTGGACGCAATCACCCACGTCGTGCGCTGCTATGACGACCCCAATATCACCCACGTCGAGGGACGCATCTCTCCCAAAGAGGATATCGATATCATCAATACCGAGCTGGTCCTCGCCGACCTCGAGAGCGTGGAGAAGAGACTGCAAAAGGTGCGTACTTCCGCGAAGAGCGGCGACAAGAAGTATCTGCCCGAGATCGAGATGCTCGAGAAGATGTACGCCCACCTGTCCGAGGGCAAGTGCGGTCGCAGCATCGAACAAAACGACGAGGAGCGCGAATACTACGATTCTCTCTATCTCCTGACCACCAAGAAGGTGATCTACGTCGCGAATATCGACGAGAAGGAGATCGGCAAGCCGGATAACGACTACGTAAAGCAGGTGCGTGAAGTCGCCGCAGAAGAAGGCGCGAAGGTCATCGTCCTCTCCGCGAAGGTGGAGGCGGAGCTCTCCGCTCTCGACAAGGAAGATCGCGATATGTTCCGCGAGGAGCTCGGGATCAAGGAGAGCGGTCTTTCCCTCCTCATCACCGCCGGCTACGAACTGCTCGGCTTGATCTCCTATCTAACCGCAGGCGAGAAAGAGACCCGTGCTTGGACCATCAAGAAGGGCACCAAAGCGCCGCAGGCGGCGGGCAAGATCCACACCGATTTCGAGCGCGGATTCATTCGCGCGGAAGTCATCTCTTACGAAGAACTTATGGAATGCGGCTCCTTGACCGTCGCAAAGGAGCACGGCAAGGTCAGAAGCGAAGGCAAGGATTACGTGATGAAGGACGGAGACGTCGTTCTCTTCCGTTTCAACGTGTAATATGAATCAGAATCAACTCATCGCATCCCTTATCCATATAGACGGCGTCACGGAGGAGGAGATCCTCTCTCTCCTGAGCACTCCCAAGGACCTGGGCTACGCAGACGTCGCTCTTCCCTGTTTCCGTTTCGCCAAGGCGCTCAGGAAATCCCCCGTCGAGATCGCGACCACCCTTGCATCGGAGATTTCCCGCGACCTCCCGCCCTTCCTCTCTTCCTGCACCGCGCTGAACGGTTATCTGAACTTCAAGTTCTCGCGCGACGATATGGCGAAGAGCACTCTTCTCCGCGTCTACGAAGAGAAAGAGCATTACGGCAAGTCTGACCTCGGGGCGGGCAAAACCATTTGTATCGACTATTCCTCTGTGAATATTGCGAAGCCCTTCCACATCGGGCACCTCTCTTCCACCGTGATCGGCGGCGCCCTCTCTCGCATCTTCAAGGCACTCGGCTACCGTGTGGTCGGGATCAATCACCTCGGCGACTGGGGCACCCAGTTCGGCAAGATGATCGTCGCGTACAAAATGTGGGGAGAGAATGCGGATATCGAGAAAGGCGGCGTCAAAGCGCTGCACAAGCTCTACGTGAAGTTCCACCAAGAGGCGGAAAAGGACGAATCGCTGAATGATCTCGGTCGGCGCTATTTCAAGAAGATCGAGGACGGCGATCCCGAAGCTTTGGCTCTCTTCGAGCGTTTCAAAACGGTCTCTCTCGCGGAAGCGAAGCGAGTGTACGACCGTCTCGGCATCACCTTTGACAGCTACAACGGCGAGAGCTTCTATAACGACAAAATGCAACCCATTCTCGACCGTCTCACCGAGAAGGGGCTCCTCGTGGATTCCGACGGTGCGAAGGTCGTGAACGTGGGTGAAGATATGCCCCCCTGCCTTCTCGTGCGCTCGGACGGCGCGACCCTTTACGCCACACGCGATCTCGCCGCGGCGTACTATCGCAAAAATACCTACGACTTCTACAAGTGTCTGTACGTCGTCGCCTACCAGCAAAACCTGCACTTTACGCAGGTCTTCAAGGTGCTGGAGCTCCTCGGTGAGCCTTGGGCGAAGGATCTCGAGCACATCGCCTTCGGCATGGTGTCCCTCGCGGATGGCACGATGAGCAGTCGTCACGGCAAGGTGGTGTATCTCGAGGACGTCCTAAACTCCGCCGTGGAGAAAGCGCGGGAAATCATACGGGAAAAGAGCCCGAATCTCGAGGAAAAGGATGCCATCGCCGAGCAGGTGGGCGTGGGCGCCGTCATCTTCGGCGCCTTGCAGAATAACCGCATCAAGGACATCACCTTCAGCTACGATAAGGTGCTGAATTTCGACGGAGAGACCTGCCCCTACGTGCAGTACACACATGCGCGCGCAACGAGTTTGCTCGAGAAAGCGGGCGACTTCGACCCGAGCAAAGCAGATTTCTCCGCCCTTGAGAACGCGCACGAACTCATCAGCGCCATCGCCTCCTTCGGGGATGCTATCAAGTCGGCGGCGGAGAAAAGAGAGCCGAGCATCGTCACCCGTCGGGCGATCGATCTCGCGGAGCTCTTCAACAAGTATTATATCGACAATCGAATCCTGAATGCGGAGGAAGGGGTAAAAGAAGCTCGTCTGCTCCTCACCTTTGCCGTCAGACAGGTCCTTAAAAACTCCTTGTCACTCCTTGGGATCGCCGCGCCCGACAAGATGTAAGGCGTGCGTCTCTTCGATAAGTATCGCATATTCCGCTGCCCGCTCCTCTCGAATGGGCATCGGCTTGTGATCCTTGAAAAAGAGGACGAATGCGGGCGAGATATTTCCCCAAGACTCCCACCGCTCAAAAGCAATGAGTTTTCCTTCCCGAATCAGTCTCTTCGCGACACCGTGATAATTGTAATACATTCCCTTAGTATACCCGATCCATCCGATCAAAAACCGACTACAAAAAGTGCGGCGCTCCCTTATCTCGGGAACACCGCACATTTTCTTTATAATCGGGAAAAGAATTAATCTTCGTCTTCTTCCGCTTCGTCATCCTCCGCGACGTCGTCCACGTTATCGTCGAAGCCGAGAAGATCGTCCTCATCCTCGCCCTCGTAGTCGTCCACGAGATCGTCTTCCTCATCTTCGTCGCCGAATTCCTCGTCGCCGAATCCGTCCTCGTCCTCCGAAATGGGGACATCGTCCTCTTCAAGTCTCTCGTCGTCGCTATCTTCGATATCGCTCTCGTCGTCGCCGTTCTCTTCATCCCAATCCTCGTCATCGGAATCTTTATAACCATCGGCATACTGACGGCAATTCTCGCAATACTCCATATCATCGGGGATGAGTGCACCGCACCTCGGGCAAGTCTTGGTATAGATATCCTCCTCGTCCTCGTCTCCGACGATTCCCCTCATCTCGTCTTTGCAAACACTGCAATAATCTTCGTCTTCCAGAATGTAGTTGAGCTCGCAACGCGGACATTTCTTATAAGTCGGCATAGGCTCCTCCTTCGACCTCTATGGGTCTTTGTTTCATTATTATATGGATAATTACTATAATTGTAAACAGTTTTTTATAAATTCGCGAGATTTTTTTCGTGGCAGTTTACTCTTTTCCTTCTCTCAAATCGAAAATACGGGGCCTTCGCCCCCTCCCGAAAAGAAAAGTGCGGCGCGCTTTTTGAAAGCACGCCGCACCGAATATCGATAAAAGATTATTTCTCTTCCGAGGATTCCTTCTCCGCCTCGTCCATCTTCTTCTGATCGTCTGCGGTGATCTTCGCCACGCGCTCGACCGTGGGCTCGGTGGATGCATAGAAATTATCAAGTGTCGCGAGCTTGACGCGAGCGAGATACTTGTAGTCATCATCCTGGATGAAGTAGACGTATCCGTCATAATACTCCGTGCCGGCGAAAGAGCTGTTGTCCGCGATCTTGTCATCCGACGTGTACACGTAATGCGCGTTGGAGAGATCGTCCGTCTTGAAGAACATTAGCTTGCTGTCTTTCACGTAGTAGAAATAGCCGTTCTCAATCGCGATGAGCTTCTCATTGAGGTTCAGATCGCCGAAGCTCTTCTTGGGATCGCCGTTCAGATAATAGATCGCCGCATTGCTGCCGGTCGTCACGACGCCGCCCTCGATCGGGAAAAGATCCGAGAGCTCTGTATCCGCGAGCTTGACTTCTTTCGACGCGTCAAAGACGAAATCCTTGTCAAAACTGTAAGCAAAGGTCCCCTCGGTCTCGCCCGAGCTCGAGATGCCGGGATAATAGGTCTTGGTGTAGTAGACGGTGAGCACGCCTGCGCGCACGTCCGTCGCAAGCACTTTCACATTGTACTTCTTGTCCGCATAACTCTTCGCTCCGATGAGCGCCGTCTTCTTCGCGCCGAGCGGATCGGAGATATAGAGGGTATTGCTCTTGTCCATCGAGAGCTCGGATGCCTTGGTGTAGAGGACGTAGTCCGCGATGGTAGAAGCATTGGGGTTGTACTTCGGATTCTTGATAAAGGTATAACCGGAGACTTCTTTCTCGATCACGTCGCCCTTATCCTTCGCCTTGAATCTCTTCACATTGAGCGGCTTGCTGTAGAGGGTGCCGTCCGTGCTGTCATACCAGAGCAATGCGGAAGCGGTGTACTTGTAGGCGACAGAGGAAGCGTCCTCAAGACTCATAATTACCTGCGTGCCGGTACCGTTCAGCTTGGTGCGCATAAATTGAAGAGTGTCCACCTGCACGGCGCCGGAGCGATCTTCCTCTGCACTCGGGCTCACGTAATAGATCCAATCACCGTAAATCGAGAAACCGGCATAGGACGTCTCCGCCGTAACCGTCTTGGGTACGATCACCGTATAATCGGTATCGAGGGTGCCGTCTTCTTTGTAGGTCACGCGAACGATCGCGCCCTTGGTCACCTCACCGAACCAGTTCGCTTTGCCGCTCTCTTCGAGGGTGGAAGTCCCCACGTAACCATTTACGAAGTACAAATACTTGCCCTGTTTCACGACTAACCCGCCATTGCTCTCCACAGGGCCGCTTACGCCCGCCGGCACGATGGGGGTCGCCTTGAAGCTCTCGCAAGCGCACAATGCACCAAGCGTGCACGCAAGAAGCAAAAGGGCGATCACAATCAATACAACTTTTCTCATCATAATATCTCCGAGATGTACTTATCTGAAGGCATAAAGTATACCTTCGATTAATAATTATAATATATAAAAGCAAAGATTGCAATTATTTTGCCAAATAAATTGGCGGGTAGAGGAAAGTCCCCCCACCCAATCAGTATAGACGAAAAGGAGAGAAGACTATGCATATCAGAAAAATGATGCTGAAAGATCATCGCGGGCAGGTAATCGGCGTCGCAACCCTTCGGTTAGGCGAAAACTGTACCATTCTCCTTCCGGCGGGATACCACGCCGATTTGGCGGAATGCGGAAGAGAGCGACTTCTTCTTAACGGAAAGAGCTCTCCGATTCTTCTTCCCCATTCCGAGTCCATCTCTCTGATCGGGCAAACAGAGAAAGGCACCCTATTCACGGGATCCACTCTTCCGCCCAACGACGCCATCTTCCGATTAGCCCTTCTTCTTGCTTCCAGAGAAGAAGCAAAAAGGGCTTCAGAGTCCCTTGCGAGTCCCTTGGAACCCCTTATCGAGCAACCTGTTGAAGAGATTTCTTCTCATGCCGACCAAAACGTTGCGATTGAGATACAAGCCGCACCCGAAGAAGAGATATTACCCCCGTTTGAAGAGGAGGTTCCCGCATTCGCCGAAGAGCAACCGTCCGCTAATGCAAGGACGGTCCTCTCCTCTTTCGGAGCGATATCCCTCGAAGACGCGGAATCTCTCCTGCTTAAAGGCGAACCTTTCCCTCTTTTTGAAGAACTCATCGAAGGATCGCATTGGTGTAAAATCGGAGAAGAAGCGTGCCTGATCGGCATCTTAGGACAGGATGAGGAACGCCGCGTACTCTGCGGTATCGCCGGTTCCCGCCAGTCTCCGCCCGAATGCGACGACCTCCATCTGATGACATTCTTCCCCACGGACGAAGAAGGAGAGAAGGGCTACTACCTTTTCTGCGAACCCCCTAAAACGGAAAACGTATGATTGAATAAAAGGTGGATAAAGAAGGATTACTCCTTTTGATCTTGATTTTCTTGCGCCTCGACGGACTGCTCGGCTTGTTTTTGGCTGGCGATATACTCTTCGATAGCTCTGCGCTTGATCTCCTCTTCGGTCTCCTTCAGCGCCTGCGCCTTGAGCTCTTCTTCGGTCTTCTCTTCCGGCGTCTTACCGTTGGCGTCCATCTTGCACGTACGCACGAAATTAACGACTTGTATCGCCAAAAGAACGATCAACGGTATGAAGACGACGAGGATAAAACCGTATTTGCTGAAAAAGAGGGTGGCGAGCCAAGTCAAGGAGGGCGATGTCTTCACGTAGATGCCGATCACCTGATCGTAGGTAATGGGTTTATCGTCCAAAGGATTGGCGATGCCGCGCGTCGTGATGGAATCTCCCTCGATTTTCACGATGCGGTGTGTGACGGGCGTCCCCGCAGGCAGATTGGCGAATGCGCCCTCCGCGGCGCGATAGGTGATGGTATCCCCCACCTGAAGAGTGTGGACGTCTTTGGGCTCCTTGATGATGATGACGTCGTATTTCTTGATCTCCGGCTCCATGGAAGACGATACCACGCGATAGACCGCGTGACCGAAGACGAAGGGCTTGCCGAATACCTTTATGCGGATCACGAAAACGACGCAAAAAACGCCCACCAATACCAAGAGCGCGGTCGTCAACCAACCGGCGATGCGCTTGGCTTTGGAAGATTCCGTCTTTCCCCCTTCCTTCTTGGCGGAGGAGGATACTTCCGTGCTCTCTTCGGATAGTTTCTTATGCCCTTTCTCTTTCATTTTCCCCTTTATGCTATAAGAGGCGGACTAAGCCGCCTCTGTCGCTTTATTTCTTCTTGTCCTTTTTCTTCTTGCCCTTTTCGTCACCCAAAACCTCGTGGATGTTATCCGGAGTGATGGAGAGAGGGGTGTAAGAACGCGGGATAAAGGTGCGCGGACGTGCCGCTCCTCCCGTCGGCTGAACAATGGTCGCGATCGGTGTCGTCTCTTTGCTCTCCTCCGGCTTGGGTGATTCCTGCGGCACTGCAGTCTGCGGCTTGGGCGCGAGGATCTCCTGCGCGGAAGGCGTCAGCGGATTGTAAGTCTTCTTGGGACGAGGCGCCGTCGGTGCGAAACTCGCTCTCTCTGCGGCTTTGTTCTCCTCCTCGAGTCTCTTGAGACGCTCTTTCTGCTCGATCTTCTCTTGCTCGCGGCGCTTCTTCTCCGCCTCCTTCTTTGCCTTCGCCTCTTCCTTCAATCTTTGCTTGTAAGCCTTTCTCTCTTCCTTGGATGTGGCTTTGTTCTCTCTGTCTTCCTCTTCGAGCTTGATATTGACATCCTTGTTCACAAGCTTCTCGTCCACGTTAAGCTCGTCGATAAAGCTCCACTCATCATCCGCATTAACGGGCGTTTCATCCGCGGCGACTTGCTCGGTCTGTTCGGCAGAGGACTCGGGCGCCTCTTCGGCGGGCGCTTCTTCGGTGGGTTCTTCGACTTCCGCTTCAGGCACGAAGTCAAACTCCACCTCTTCGGCATCTTGTCCGAGCTCAGTGTAACCGTAATCACCCACTTCGGGCGTAGGCGCCACCGCTTCTTCCTTCTCTTTCTCAAGCTCCTCTTTGGTGAGCTTATCATTCAGGATATTATTGATCTTCTCCTTGCCGTAGGTGAGGACGTTCACATCTTCGGCGTTCATCGCCTCTTCACGCTCCGCTTCCGAGATCGCTACGTTATCGAAATTGATGAGCTGTGCAAGCTCTTCCATATCGATAATCGCCTGCTTTTGCTGCGCTTCCATATCCGAATAGTGCGTAGCGATGAGCTGCTGCATCGTGTTCTCTTGCTCACGGCGCATCTCTTCGATACGGCGGATCTCTTTCTTACGCAAGAGAAGCAGGGCTTCGCCCTCGATCGGCGCGATATAGGTCATCGCCTTCTCTCTCTCAAGCTGCTCTGCGAGGAGCTGTTTCTCGGTCTCCATCCTCTCCATCTCGGAACGTTGGATGGCTTCCAGTCTCTCTTTCTCGGCGGCGAGTCTGCGCTCCATCTCCGCTTCTTCCTGACAGAGACGCAAACGCATCAAGCGCTCCTCCGCACGGACGATACGATCGTGCGCTTCTCTCTTCTCGCGACGGATACGCTCCTTCTCGGCCTTCTCGGCTTCGCGAAGAGCTTTCTCCGCTTCTTTCTGCGCGCGGATACGCTCCTTCTCTTCTTGCTTGCGGCGTTTCGCCGCCTCTTTCGCATCCTTCTCCGCCTGACGGAGCGCCTCGAGCTTAAGCTGCTCTTCCTCCTTAAGCTGTTGCTTCAGGAGCATCTTCTGTCTGGCGCTGTCTTCCTTCGCGATATTGATCTTGTGCTGACGGATGACGCGGTCCAATGCGGCGTTCATCTTGCGCAGATCTTCCTGCGGGACTTCACGCTCGCCCGGAACGGTGGTATACAACCTGCGGATCTCGTGGAGATCCATATGGAGCTGCGGGAAGTCGTCGGGGACAAAATCGTCGATATTCTTGGTCAGGTATTCGTTCTCGAGGTTCTTCTGCTTCTCCAGTTCCTTCTCCTCGATGATGCCGCCCTCGGCGCGAGCCGCCATGGACTCGATGACCAAGGTATTCAAATAGATGAGATCGCGATACTTCTCCGCCACGGCAGGCGCGAGATCGCGGGTCTCGGTGACGGTCTCCACTTCGAAACCGACCTTATTATAAGACTCGATAAACTGCCAAAGCACGAGGGCTTTCTTAAAGTTCGGGTCTTTCAAGATGACGTTCGTACGGGTGATCGGGGGGCGGACCAGCGCGCAGCTCACCATTTCCTTTGCGAAGGGGCTCGCTAAGAAGCTGCTGACGATGCTGTTGATACGCTCGACGCGCTCGATCAAGGTGTGATCCTCACTTCCTCCCGTGATATTCTCGACCGGCATATTCGCCGTCGTGGACATGGTATAAGTGATATTACTCTCCTTGTCCAGCCCGAAATCACTGGTAACGTTCACGACGATCTGGTCACTGTTCGCATTCGCCTGCTTGATGAGGTTATATCTGCGACTGATGAAGTCCTTGGTCTTCAGAAGGAGGGTGTAGATGAAACGGTTCTCGTAAATCTCGTAGCTCTCTTCCTTAGACGTATTGAGGATCTTGCTCGGGATGACCATGCCGTCTTTGGTAACGGAAGAGATGAAGTTCGTGTGCTGCGCAAGGTGCTTAACCGATTCGACGGAAATGGAACGAGCAAGAGAGATATCCACGATATCCTCTTCGACCACGATGAACTTACGCGGGTTACGAACGATGGTATCCAGCGCAACGATACAGTCCTCCAAGGTGTCGATCCAGCTTTCGTCGAAGATCTGCTTCTGGAAGCGCTGAGAGACCTGGAAACTATTCTTTCCCTGGACGATCTGGTCCGAGAAATCAGAGTAAAAGTCCTCCTGCTTGAGGAGTGTACTCAGATAATAGAGATATTCGTCGTACCGTTTCTTGTCAGCCATTACCCTATTTCCTTATCGATTAGAAGAGCTTCTTCAACCTCTCGAGATACTCTTTACACTCGGTCATGTTCTCCTCGCCGAAGTGATCGGAGAGGTACTGGATGTAATCGTCCACCTCATCACGGATGTAGGCGAGGTTCAAGGACTCAAACTTACGAAGAATCTTATTACAAAGCACGTAATCCAAGCCGTCGATCTCAGTACCGCCGCAAGCGACGTACACGGGGACGAACTCACGGAGCTGCTTCACGATACGGTTACCAAACGCCAAGCGGAAGTGCTCGATCACGTAGTCATCCATTTCTTCGAATTTCTTCAGGTTCTCATCGCTGACCTTGTGCTCTTCCTGCGCCTTCTTGAAGAGCTCTTCAAGATGCTTGTAGGAGAGGGGCATTATGTCCGTAAGAGGCGCGTCGAAGGGCTTCGCCTTGCTGTTGATATTGATCGGCATACCACGATCGTACACCTTATCGGAAATCGCGAAGGTACTATCGTCGTTGTTCGCCGTGCCGACGAACCACATATTCTCGGGGAGGCGGAAACGACCTTTTTCGACGTGCTTCGGGTCGGAAGGCCATCCGCTCGGGACGAGGTCGACGATCCACTGATCACGGCTCGGCATTTCGAGAATGGAGAGCATTTCCGCGAAGTAGTACTCAACACGCGCGATATTCATTTCGTCGAGGACGGTCAGATACACGTCTTCGTTATAGGTCGCGTCGTACATCGCCTTCAACACCTCGGTCTCATTGAACCTCTTGGTAAATTCGTTGAAGTATCCGAATATTTCCGTTCTATCACGCCAGGACGGCTGCACCGATGCGATGGTCGTGGGGTTGTCGATAAAGTGACCGATACACTCCGGAAGTGAGGTTTTACCGGTACCGGATATACCTTGCAGGATGATCAATCTTGTGGTAGCCAAACTGGCGAAGAAGAGTCGAATGATTTTGGGCTCGTAATAGAGCTTACGCCAGGGCCTTTGCGGGTTATTCGCCGCATAATTGCGGAAGGTATCGCAGATCTCTTCCAAGGTGACTTCTTTGTTGAATTCGGTGTGACGCTGGGATCCTTCTTCCGCGTAGGTATTATCAACTTCGGTAAGTTTGTAGAAACGGCTTTCGCCCTCTTTCTTCTCGCTCGAGGTATCTTCTCCTTCGTTTCCTTCGAGCACGTCGTATCCCTGATAGCCGATCTTGAGACCGAGGATACGGTCCTTCTCTCTCGTAAGTTTGACGATTTGTCCCTTCAAATTCCCTATCTCATCCACGAGATCCTGATTGAGCACTCTGCTGCCGAAGAGTCTCTTGAAGAAACGAATCAAGAAGTACAGACCGACGACGATGATGGATATCAAAGCCAAAATCACGAGGATGACGACCACCCACGCGCCGATCCACTGCCCCGTCGTCATCTGCGCCACGTTGGGACCGTGATAGTACTCAACCACCGAGATGTACTTATCTATCGCAAACAACTGACGGAATGCGCCGAACAAACCGCCGTAATAGTTCTGACCGGCGATGCCACTCGGCTGCGTATACAGCAATCCGAGAAAGCCGTAAAAGAATATCGACAGAAAATCTTTTATAAACTCCGTGAACATACTCTGTACCTTTCCTTTCCTCTTTTTCGTCCGAGTGCGCTATCGCGCCCTCGCGCTACGATTGTTTCACGCGCCGAAACAAGCTCTATTTTGTATCTCCCTTTTTCTCCGAATCCCCATCGGACGCAGTAGCCATTCCCTGGCTCTTCAAGTATTCCTCGATCGCTCTGCGCTTGATCTCCTCTTCGTCGATGGAAGCAAGCGCCGCCTGCTTGGCATTCTCCGCCGCAAGCGCTCTCGCCTTCTTGACCTTGCTCTCGATCAAAATCTGCGCGACGAGATAAATATTGTAAATCAAGAGCACAGCCAGCGGGATGATGATCACGTAAATGATATGTCCGCTTCCCGGCTCACGAATCCAATCCAAAGCATTACCCAGTCCTTTGATATGGGTAACGTACACCGCCTTGATCTCACCGGGGAGCTTCCATCTGGAATCCTCGGGAGCCGCCGGATTATCACCCTGCGTGACGTATTTCTTCACGCCGTCAATCATCTCCACCCGCACGATTCTGTGGGTATTGAGGAATTTGGTGCCGTTCATGTCCCAATCTTCAAAGGTAACGATGTCATCCACGGCAAGATCCTCGCCGCCGTTCTTGGGAGAGACGGCTATGACCAAATCGCCCTTCTTGAAGCTGTCTTTTCTCGAACCGTCCATGGAGTCGGACTGAACGGGGAGGAACTTTAATCCGAAGCTTGCCAATTCGTTCTTCCTCGGGTTAAAGATAACGACCATCGTAATCACGAGAGCGATCACAACCAACGCAATCTGCACGCCGAGAAGCACCGCATTGATGATTCTCTTTTTCTTGCTCATCGGCTTCTCTTCCGATTCTGCGGCACCTTCTGCGGGCGCTTCGACATCGTCAGCAGGAGCCACCTCCGCCGGATTCCCGATCGAGTCCTCCGTCACGGGAGCTTTCTCTTCCGCTGCCTCTTGGGAAGCGGACTCAAGCTCTTTCTCAAGTAATTCTTTTTCTTCCATTCTTTTCTCCTCTTATGCGCTTATCGTAGTGAATTCAGCGGAAATCTTCACTTGACCTCCGAGGATATCATCTACGCATTGTTCATCATTTCCTTCCAACCATATTACCATGGTGTATTTAATAATCTGATCCTTCTCCAAAGGATAATATTCACTCTTCATCACAAATCCGTCACCCTCGAAGGGGCGCGCGAGCCAGGTGCCGTCTTCCGCAAAATCGTCCTCATTGAAAAGGAATCCTTCATAATAATTCGCACCTTGATAATAATTCTTACCTTCGTAAACCCTGACTTCGGCAGTGGGGTTACGCGGGTCGTAGATGCTGTGATTGCCGTTATAGTTATAGGGAACGACCGCTTCGCGAACCACGTTTCCATCGTCCAACACGTAATTACCCTCTCCGTCGATTTTCGGAGCGGCATAAACGGTCACGATGCCATCTTTGTCATCACCGGGCGTGAAGTCCTTGATCACGAGCACGCGAATCGCCTGCTCCATGCCCTTCTTCATGCGCTCGAGAGTGATCGCCTCGCTGTATTTGACGGGACCGTCGCTGCTGTTCTTCAGATAGAAAGTCGTCGCAACGAAGTAATATTCCGTTCCTTCCGCCTCGTAAGAACCCTCCGCTTGCGAAATGTCGATAAGCTGCTCGTCGATATAATTCATCACGGTGCAGTTATCGAGGTTCCTCGGCGCCGAGACGTCGAGCTGGCTGGTCGGGTTGGTAAAGTTATAGTCTTTGGACAATGAGAGCCAAGCATTACCGGTGTGCGTGACCGACACGCGGAAGTTACTCTCTTCCACGAAGCGCATCACCACGTAGACGGAACCTGCCAAAATCGCAAAGGTCAACAGGAAAATCAGGAGAATAATCACAAGAGCTCTCCTGCGCGTCTGTCTGCGAACACGTTTGTTTTTGATAACGTATTCGTTCTCCCTCCGGAGCTGTTCCTGAGTAATCTCCTCAGGTGTGTTTTCGACGTTATCACTTCTCTTCGCCATTCTTCTTTACCTTCGGCACCGGCTTGATGTTGGTCAAAGCCAGGTTGATGAGACGCATGGGACGGGCCGCCGCGTCGCCTTGTATCACCTTCACGCCGTGATCGAGGAGAATCCTCGCCTCCTCCTTATGCTCACAATTGATGGAGGTGGTGATGATATTCTGCACGTCGGCATAGCCGGTGATCATATCGAGATGCGCTAGCCTCTTGGAGCTGTCTCCGTTGTAGTATCTCGCGTCCAGCCTCAAATAATCGAAATCATACTCGGTGAGCACGCGCATACTCGCGCTCTCCGCATTATCTATCATAATGAGCGCTCCCTGCGACTTCAATGTATTAATCGCACTGATACCCACGAATCCCACCGCTTCGAGCATCGCGCAATCAAAAGCAAGGATGAGATTCCCGTTCTCGGTCTTCATCTTCTCCACGAGCTTGGTCAGGGTCTCCTGCTTCAGCAAAAGACGACAGCTGATCTTAAGCGCGAAACGCATCGTGGGATTCTCGTTGCAATCCTTCACGATGGAATCAAGCGCGAAGAAGTTCAACTCTTCGATACGAGAACTGCTCTCCGCCATCGCGAAGTACTCTTGCGGGATCATCTTGCCGAGGAACTTATCGTTCAGCACCTGTTGCACGTTGAGATACTGCACTTCGCCCGCTTCGTTGATTGCCGCGTCGTAGAAGTAGACGATGGGAGTGGCGAGCGCGACGCCTGCGTTGATGGTCTTCGCCTTGCTTCTCTGGATCTCCAAAAGATCACGCGCGGAAAGACCGTCCTCGGCGGTATAGCCTTTGGGCACACCCCAAGCGTCGGTGGCGCCCATCTGCGAACGAAGATGCTCGGTAAGCTCTCCGTAGATATCGATATATTCCTCCCCTTCGTGCTTGACGCGGGGCTTATCCTCGTCTCCCTTAAAGATACCGTTCTTGATATAGGGATACTTCTCGGCAAAGGGGACGTAGGCATATCTCTTATTGCGCTCGAGATTGAGCTTCTGCATGAGTTCCGCGATGAGCTTGCTCGCCGTCTCGCGCTCCTTCTCGCCCGAGATCTTGAGCATCAACAAGGTTCCTTCGTAACCCTGCTGGTCGGAAGCGTCACGGTGCTTAAACTTCTTGGTGGAATACGCCGCCGGATCGAGCGCCAGATAGAGCCTGACGCTTTCCGCGACCATCGTCATTCTCGCGATAATCTTCTTCGCCGACTTGAAGTTCTCGTTCTTGACGTTCATCTCCGCCTTCACGGTCTTGTAGGAGAGAAGCTCGTTCTTCAGTTTGCTGTAAAGCAACTTGATGGTGTTCGTCGATTGATGGATCTTGTTATCGAGCGTTAAGGGCAGAATCACGGGAGGCTCTTCTTTGACCTCTTTTTCGACCGGTTCTTCGGGCAAAACCTCCTCCGAAATGCCGGCTGCTCTCCTCTCCTCCGCACGCTTCTCACGAAGCAACGTCTGCTCGTCTTTTTCTTCAAGGGAGAGATACTTTCCCTTCTTATCGAGGACCGCGTCTTCGCGGCGGGGGAAAGCGGGGAGATAATCCTCGGTAACGGGATTCTCCGCTTTGTTGATATTCATCGCGCCCATCATGATCGCGAGAAGTTCGGTGGCGATCGCAAACTCGTCGTCATCACGCACGCGCAAAAGCATCTTCGCGTCCTCGAAATCGATCTCCTGCTTATCCGACTGCTTATATCTCTCGACGTCGAATTCTTCGGGATTGAGAGCGAAATAAATGCGGGTGAATCCGGCGACCGCAAGACGAGCGACTACCTGCTTGCCCTGACGGAATACTTCCGAAGCGGATTGCATCTCGCACTTGATTCCTTCATAGGACAAGATCTCATTCTTGAGTTTATTGTAATAGCGGCGCTCGCGGGTATCTGCCAAAATGAGCTTATTCTCGAGACTGCGCTTCAAGATCGCTTTGCCGTCGTCGTCGAGAAGCTCACCCTTTTCGTTATAGCGAGGCTCCTTCTTCTCCGCCTGCTCCTGCGCCTTCTTCTCGAGAAGCTCGGTACCCTCTTCCGCAAGGGTCTCGGCATTGTCCGCGATCCTATCGAGAAGGTCTTGCTTCTCCTCGAAACTGCCGCCGTAGATGTAGTCATCCATCGCGCCTTCTTCCATGAAGGCTTTCATGTATTCGTCGTCCATCACGAAGGGGGTTTCACCCTCCTCCGACCGGTCGGATACGGGAGATTCCGTCTCTTTCTCTTCGGGGATAGTCGCGACGACAGGTGCGTCATCTGCAGCAAGCGCTTCTTCCATTTCGGACGCGGTCACGTCGGATTCCCGATCGGTATCAAGGAGCGCCTCTTCAACGGACGCTTCTTCACCCTCTTCGACGGGCATTTCTTCGGATGTAGTTTCCTCTGCGGGTTGTTCTTCTTCCGCGATTGTATCCGACGTCTCTGCGCTTTCTTCTTCGGGAGCGACCTCTTCGGGGGCTTCCGATTCCTCTGCGCCGGGAGTTTCCACTTCTTCTATGGGCACGGGGGCTTCTTCGTCCGAGCTCTCTTCTATAGCCTCTTCAGTTTGATCATCAGCCGATTCGTCGGTAGATTCCCGTGCGACTTCGTCGATAGTATCCTCCGAGGGGATTTCCTCGGGAATCTCTTCGACGGGTTCTTCCTTGGTGGGTTCTTCGACTTCTTCCGATACGGCAAAAGGTCCTTCAGGGGACTCTTCCTCCGAAGGAACTGCGGAATCGGCATTCTCGGGAAGATTCTCTTCCGCCGGAAGCTCGGGCGCCTCTTCAACGGGTGCGGGAGTTTCTTCGGCAGGAGCGGGGACTTCCTCGATCACGCTCTCATCGGTGCGAGAAGAGAGATCCTCTTCATCACTCACGGGAAGAGAGGTCTCTTCGATGCCGCCATGCAAGGTATCGGACGGAGCAAAAACCGAAGCCTTATTCTCGTCCTTATCCTTCTTCTTGCCAAAACGCCACTTAAAAGCCAATGGACCCTCCTACGGTTGCACCATAAAAGCACAACAGATGCAAATATATTGCATCTTTGCACTTTTTGCGATGTTATATGGTTTGAAGAGAAGCGATCCGCCGCGCCGATTTGTCAAAAAAACCGCATTTCCTCGCATTTTTCGCCAAAAGGCGCAGATGGACACACCTCTTCGTTTAATCATTATACCATATAATTTATTCCTTTTAATAAATATTAAGAATTCTTAATTGTCTGTTTGGGCGGAAAAACTTCCCATTTTTCGGCAATTTTATTTTTTGTCAAATAATTCTTACTTATAAGCTCACACTTCATTTACAAAAACGATTGCATTTCTCTATGCTTGACGGGCGCAAAATGATTCTGTTACAATAATACCGTTAAGAGGAGAATGACCATGGCGGAAGCAGAGAAGAAAGAAGAACAAAGGGAAGAAACGCACACCGAGAGTGCAATCAGCGCAATGCTCCCGAAAGAGCGTTCTTACTCACTCACCACCCTCGTTCTCTCGGGTATCTTTTTCCTTCTCACCGTCCTCTTTTTCGTCTTTTATGTACTGGCGGGCGGCACCCTTCTCTACAACTTGTTTTTGACGCTGAAAAAGGAAAGTGTGGATCAGACAATCGGCGGATTCTTCGGTAGCATTCTCGCCATCCCGATGATGATTCTCTTCGGGCTTCTGGACCTCCCCGCGAATACTGCCTCCATCATTCTCTTCAAGAATATGATCGGCAAATCGGGACGCGTTTGGGCGAATATTTTATTCATCATATTCTTTATACTCTCCATCCTCCTTTTGGTCGCCCTCATCGGGATCGCCGCCGGCATCGCCGCACTGATCTTACTTCCTTAATCTAATATCGGACATAAAAAAATCACGTAGCTTCGAAAGTGCTACGTGATTTTTTGTATCAATGAACCTCAGATCAACTCGATGATCGCCTTTTCGGCGGCGTCGCCGCGTCTCTGACCGAGCCTCAGGATGCGGGTATAACCGCCGCCCTGCGTCTGCTTGTCGTTGCGCTCTTTGTATCTCGGCGCATACTCGTTGAAGAGCTTTTCCACAAGGGGATGATTGATCTCCTTGGTTCTTGCGGCATACTGGCTCTTGCTCTCTTTTTTATCCTTCGCCTCCTGAATATCATAGAGGTTCGCCATGAGCTTACGTCTTGCCGCGAGCTTCTTCGGTCCGTCGTTCATGAACTTGATCGCGACCTTCTCGTTCTTGAGGTTGACCTTCTCCTTGACCACCTCGACGGTGTCTTCAAAGGTATTGATCGCGAGTGTGATGTACTTCTCTGCCAAACGACTCACTTCTTTCGCACGATCGAAAGTGGTCTCGATCTTCCCGTACCACAGGAGATCGGAGACTTGATTCTTAAGCATCGCCATGCGTTGATCGGTGGGTCTTCCCAATTTTCTCTGATTCATTCTATTGCCTCCCTATTGTTCGTCGTTATTGCGAAGAGAAAGCCCAAGCTCTTCGAGCTTATTCTTCACTTCGTCAAGCGACTTTTGACCGAGGTTACGGACTTTCAGCATCTCCGCCTCGGACTTGTCTATAAGCTCACGCACGATGTGGATCCCCGCTCTCTTCAAGCAGTTATAGGAACGCACCGACAGGTCGAGCTGCTCGATGGGCGTCTCGAGATAAGTCGTGGAAGGATCGGGTTCATCGGTCTGCATGATATCCATCTTGGGCACGTCGTCGCAAAGGTTGATGAAGAGCTTCGCGTGCTCGTCGAGGATCGCCGCAGCAAGGGAAAGAGTCTTCTTCGCGGACGTGGTACCGTTCGTCTTGACGTTCAGCACCAATCTGTCGAAATTGATATCCTGTCCCACACGAGCATCTTCGACCGCATAGCTCGCCGCCAAAACCGGCGTGAAAATGCTGTCGATGGGTATGTAACCGATGGGTTGATCCGAAGCCTTGTTCTTATCCGCACCGACATAACCTCTGCCGCTCATGACGGTGATCTCCATATCGAGAGATCCGCCTTCGTTGATGGTGCAGATGTAGTGATCCCCATTGACCACCGCGAGGGAAAGACCGCATTCGATGTCTTTGCCTGTGACGGGGCCCGGCGTGTTCTTATTGATGCGAACGATCGCCTTCTCTCCCTCCTCCAAGGGACTCTTCTCTTCAAAAGCGAGTCCTTTGATATTCAGGATAATGTCCACCACGTCTTCAACAATATTGGGAATCGTGGAGAACTCGTGCATAACGCCGGCGATTTTCACGCCGACAGCTGCTGCGCCGGGAAGATCTGAGAGAAGCATCCTGCGGAGCGCATTGCCGAGGGTGGTACCGAGACCTTTCTCAAGCGGCTCTACAGTAATGGTTGCAACCGATCCATCCGCGCTTTCCGTAGCTGTGATTTGCGGTGTTTTGATCTTTATAATCATAATATTCCTCCTTTTTTACTTGGAGTACAACTCGACGATCATGTGCTCCTTGATTCTGAGGTCGATATCCTCGCGCTTCGGCATCTGCAAAACCTTACCGGTGAGGGTAGTCTTGTCAAATTCGAGCCACTGCGGGAGAGCGGACTTCGCGCCCACTTCCTTTACCGCCTCAAAAAGTTTCTTGCCCTGCTTATTCTCCTTCACGGCGATCACATCACCGGGGGACACAAGATAAGAGGGAATATTAACGTTCTTGCCATTCACGGTGATGTGACCGTGATTGACGATCTGTCTTGCCTGCGCTCTGCTGCCGCCGATACCGAGGCGGAACACCACGTTGTCAAGCCTGCGCTCGATGAGGATAAGCATATTCTCACCGGTGATACCCTTCATGCGCTCCGCCTTCTCATGATACATGCGGAACTGCTTCTCAAGGATACCGTAAGCTCTCTTGGTCTTCTGCTTCTCACGAAGCTGAAGGGCGTAGTCGGACACCTTTCTTCTGCCTGTCTTGACGGGACCCGGGGGATTGATCCTTCCCTTCTCCAAGGGACAGAGCTTCCTGCCCTGCGTGCCGTCACTGCTGATATTATAACATCTGTCGCCCTTGAGGTATAACTTCTCACCCTCTCTTCTGCACAAGCGACAATCGGGACCTGTGTACTTAGCCATTTTGCTACCTCCTATAATCTTCTGCGCTTGGGCGGACGGCAACCGTTATGAGGAATCGGAGAGACGTCCTGAATGGACGTGACCGCGATGTCCGCATTCTGCAGAGCGCGAATCGCCGACTCTCTGCCCTGACCGGGACCCTTCACGAAGACGTCGACAGACTTGAGACCATGCTCTTTGGCTACCTTGGCGGCATCCTCCATGACCGTCTGCGCCGCATAGGGAGTGCTCTTCTTGCTGCCGCGAAGACCGAGCTTACCTGCGCTGGACGCGCTGATCGCATTGCCTTGTGTGTCGGTAATGGTGACTATCGTGTTATTGAAGGAACACTGAATATGCGCCTGACCTCTGTCGACGCGCATAATGTCCTTACGCTTCTTGGAAACACTCTTCTTAACTGCCATAATCAATTAGCCCTCCCTTATTTCTTAGAACGGCCGACGGTACGTCTCGGTCCCTTACGGGTACGAGCGTTCCTCTTGCTGCTTTGTCCTCTCACGGGCAAGCCCTTTCTGTGGCGGACGCCGCGATAACAGCCGATCTCGCGCAGTCTCTTGATGTTCATATCAATCTCGCGCTTGAGATCGCCTTCGACATGCAGATTCTTTTCGATGTACTCTCTGAGTTTCGCGACATCGCTCTCTGCCAAATCCTTCACCCTGATATCAGGGCTAATCCCTGTCTCTGCCAAAATCTTGCGCGAAGTCGTGAGACCTATACCGAAAATATAAGTCAAACCGATTTCGAGCCTTTTTTCCCTTGGCAAATCTACACCGGATATACGAGCCATTAAAATACCTCCATTTAATCTTTGATGTTTATCTTATTACTCATTCGAGAGGACGAAATGTGATTTGGAATGAATTCGTCCAGCCGCTCCTCGTTTGAATAAAGGATTTCCTCAGCCTTGCACCTGCTTGTGGCTCTTGCTCTTGGAGCAAATCACCATAACCTTGCCGTGACGCTTGATGATCTTGCACTTATCGCACATGGGTTTTACAGACGGTCTTACTTTCATATTTTCCTCCAAATCAGTTCTTGTCTCTCCAAACGATACGACCTTTGGTCAAATCGTAAGGGCTAATTTCCACTTTCACCGAATCGCCTTCGATGATCTTGATGCTCTTGATGCGCATCTTGCCCGAGGGGTAGGCGATAATCTGCGCGCCGCTCTTCTCCAGCTCTACTCTGTAGGACTGATAAGGCAACACTTCAATAACTTTCCCTTGAACCTCTATCACATCTTCCTTTGACAAAACGGACCTCCTTATTTGCTCGAGTATGCTCGAAGCGCGCTCTTGATTTCACTGTCGAAGACCTGTTTGCCGGTCTGCAACTTTTCTCCGATGGACTGAATGGTCTGATCGGCGGAATCAAGGTGCTTGACGTTCTTGCGTTTGGGTGCGGCGACGAGCTTTTCCTCACCGTTCGCCACGTACGCATATCCTTTTTCGTCGAACCTTACTATTATATAACACTTTCCGCGATCTCGTCCAGCTTTTGAATACACTATACTGCCAACGAACAATTCTTTTTGCATTTTTCCACCTATAGCGTGAGAATTTCCACGCCTTCATTCCACACGACTACGGTATTCTCGTAGTGCGCGGACGGGGAATGATCCCTCGTTCTGACCGTCCAACCGTCTCTTTCGGTATAGACGTCGTATCTGCCGAGATTGATCATCGGTTCGACCGCGATGGTCATGCCGTGATGCAATCGAATTCCTCTGCCCGCCTCTCCGTAATTGGGTACGGCTGGATCTTCGTGCATTTCTCTGCCGATGCCGTGTCCGGTAAGGGCGCGAACGACCGAGTAACCTCTACTCTCTACGCAACGCTGAATCGCCGAGGAGATATCCCCGATCCGATTCGCCGCGGTGATCCCTTTGATCCCTTCGAAGAAAGCCTCTTCCGCCGTCTCGACGAGCCGCTTCTTCTCCTTGCTGACCTTGCCGATCATGAAGGTGCGAGCACTGTCGCCGTGATAGCCGTCGATGTAAGCGCACAAGTCCACGCCGACGATCTGCCCTTCCTCGATATAGGTCTTGGAAGAGGGGATACCGTGCACGACGACGTCGTCGATCGAGATGCAAGTGCTCGCGGGGTATCCTTCGTATCCGAGACAAGAGGGCTTCGCCCCGCGACTCTCGATATACTCTTTCACCCATCTGTCCACCTCTGCGGTGGTGACGCCTTCCTTGATGCGATCTCGCACCATGAGCAATGTGTCACGCACGATGAGATTCGCCTTGCGCATCACATTTACTTCTTCGGGCGATTTGACAAAGATCATTTCAGTACCTTCAGAATGTCCTGATAGACCGCTTCGATGCCCTGCGATCCGTCGATATCCTTCAAGAGTCCTTCCTTCCTGTAATAGTCGATCAAGGGAGCGGTCTCTTTGTGATACACCGCCAAACGGCTCTTCACCGTCTCTTCCTTGTCGTCGTCGCGCTGATAGAGCTCGGCGCCGCATTTCGCGCAGGTATTCGATCCGTTCAGGAAGGCGACGTTGTAGGTCTCGCCGCAACGGCACATTCTTCTGCCGGCGACTCTCTTGACGATCGCCTCGTCGTCAACGACGAGATTGATCACCACGTCGATGTCCGCGATCTTCTTGAGCGCTTCCGCCTGATCGATCGTACGGGGGAATCCGTCCAATATGAAGCCTTTCTTGCAGTCCTCTTTCGAGAGCCTGTCTTCTACGATTCTAATCACCACGTCGTCGGGAACGAGGGCGCCCTTGTCGATATAGCTCTTCGCCAAGACGCCGAGGGGAGTGCCGCCTTTGATATTCTCACGGAAGATATCTCCCGTGGAAATGTGCGGTACGCCGAGTTCCGTTTTGACGCGAGTCGCATGGGTGCCTTTCCCGCTACCTGGTGCTCCGAGAAAAATGATCTTCATATTATTTCAGGAAGCCCTTGTAGTGCTTCATCATGAGCTGGTTCTGCAGCTGCGTATCGAATTCCATAGCGACGCTGACCACGATCAGGAGTCCCGTTGCGCTGAATGCATTCGACAAGCCGTTCTCCGCGCCGATATACTTGAAGACCACGCTCGGCACCAGTGCGATTACCGCGAGGAAAATCGCGCCGAAGAGGGTGATCCTATTATTGATCTTCCTCAAATAATCCGCCGTCGGTCTGCCCGGTCTGATACCCGGGATAAAGCCGCCATTCTGCTGGATGTTCTTGCTGATATCCTCCGGATTGAACTGAATCTGAGAATAGAAGAACGAGAAGAACAGAATCAGGAGGCACATCACCGCGATGTAGATCGGCGTGCCGATACCGAGCCATTGCGCCCACCAAATATAGAATTTACTGGTCGGCCAGAAGCTCGCGATCATCTGCGGGAACATCAAGAAGGACGAAGCGAAGATGATCGGCATAACGCCGCCCGCATTCACCTTCATCGGGATGTGGGTGGACTGGCCGCCGTACATCTTATTGCCCTTGACCTGCTTCGCATACTGAATGGTGATCTTCCTCTCCGCGAGATCCACGAAGATGATGAAGACGAAGACGAACAACACCACGAGCAAGAATCCGATGATCATCCACACGTTCTTCGCCACGTTGCCGTCGCCCACGTTCTTGAAAGCATTCAGGAGCGCGTCGCCCGCCGAAGCGAGGATACCCGCGAAAATGATGAGGGAAGTACCGTTTCCGATACCGTACTCGGTGATTCTGTCTGCGATCCACATGACCAAGCAACTGCCGCCGACGAACATGATGATGACGAGCGCCATCGTCAAGCCGACCGACTTGAAGGTCGCGTCGAACATATTCTTGCCGTAACCGAGGCAGATACCGACGCCCTGCACGACTGCGAGAAGAATCGCGACGTAACGAGTGATTTGCGTGATCTTTTTCCTGCCGTCCTCACCCTGCTTGCTCAGTCTGTCGAGAGGCGGGATGATGAGGGTCAGGAGCTGCATGATGATGAAAGCGTTGATAAATGGGATGATACCCAATGCGAATAACGTTCCGTTCGACAGCGATCCGCCGGTAAGGGTGGACATGATGCTGAAGAAGTCGTTGGTCTGCGCCACGGTCTGGAAAGAACCGGAGGCGATGCCCGGAACGGGAATATAGCAACCCAACCTGAAGACCAAAAGCATCAGGAGGGTCAGGATCATTTTCTTTCGTATTTCCTTCTCACGGAAGGCATTTATCAGCGTATTTAACATTAGAGCACCTCTACTTTGCCGCCGGCTTTCTCAATCGCCTCTTTCGCGGAAGCGGTCACGTACGCAGCCTGAACAGTCAGGGGCTTGGTGAGTTCTCCGCCGCCGAGGACTTTGAGCCCATAGGGCTGTGCCTTGCTGAGCACGCCGGTCGCGAGGAGCACTTCCTCATTGATCACAGCGTTCGCCTCAAAGCACTCGAGGTCCCAAAGGTTGACGATATTATACTCTTTCTTGAAGATATTCGTGAAGCCGCGCTTGGGAAGACGTCTCGTCAAGGGCATCTGTCCGCCCTCGAAGCCGGGACGCACACCGCCGCCGCTTCTCGCCCACTGTCCCTTGTGTCCTTTACCCGAGGTCTTGCCGAGGCCGGAGCCGATACCTCTGCCGAGTCTCTTTGCCTCTGTCTTGGAACCCGGAACGGGAGCTATGGTATGCAATTTCATGTTTCTACCTCCTAATCGGCATTCTCAACCTTCACGAGATGAGAGACTACCTTAATCATGCCACGCGTCGTCGCAGTGTCCTCAAGGACATTGGTGCTACCCACCTTGCGCAAGCCGAGCGCGGCAACGTTCGCTTTCTGTTTCTCGAGCGCACCGATCGTGCTCTTAACCAAAGTAACTTTGATTTTAGCCATTACTTTTGTTCCTCCTTGCCGAGAATTTCCTCAACCGTCTTGCCGCGGAGCGCCGCGATCTGCTCGGCGGTCATCAAACGGGAAAGACCGTTCATCGTCGCCTTCGCGCAGTTGATGGGGTTATTCGTGCCGATCGCCTTGGTGCGGATGTCCTGAATGCCTGCCATTTCGAGCACGGCACGGACGGGACCGCCCGCAATCACACCGGTACCTGCCTCGGCAGGCATCAAAAGCACCTGTCCGCGACCGAATACGCCGGTAATTTGGTGAGGAATGGTGGTGCCGACGATGGGCACCTTGATCAGACTGTTCTTCGCAGCGGTCGTCGCCTTCTCGATGGCGTCGGTTGCTTCCGCAGCCTTACCCATGCCGAGACCGACCTGACCGTTCTTGTCACCCACCACGATGAGCGCCGCTTGACGCATCGTTCTACCGCCTTTCACGACCTTGGTAACACGATTCATCGAGATGGTAACTTTGTCGAATCCGTCCTTTACTTCTCTATCCTTATTAAATTTATCATCACGCCTTGCCATAACTACCTCCTTAGAACTGCAAACCGGCTTCTCTCGCACCCTCAGCCAAAGCTTCGAGGCGACCCATGTAAAGGTAGCCGCTTCTGTCGAACACGACGGTGGTGACGCCCTTTTCAAGAGCGCGACGACCGAGCTCGCTTCCGACGTACTTCGCTTGCTCGCTCTTGGTCATCTCTTTGACCGCTTCCGCGACCGCCTTCTCCATCGTGGATGCGGCAGCGAGGGTGACGCCGTTCACGTCGTCGATGATCTGCGCGTAGATGTGCTTAGAGCTTCTGAAAACGGACAAACGGGGACGCTCCGGCGTGCCGCTTATCTTATTTCTGATACGCTTATGCCTCTTGATCCTCTCGGAATTCTTATCAATCTTGGTTATCATTTCAGTTCACTCCTTTATTTACCCGCGGTCTTACCCACCTTCTTCACAATGACCTCATCCTTGTAACGGATGCCGTAAATGTGATAGGGATCGGGTCTCTTGATATCGCGAAGGTTCGCCGCAAACTGACCGACCAGCTCCTTATCGATGCCGGTGACGGTGAGCTCGAGACCGTTCTCTGCCTTCGCCTTGATGCCTTCGGGGATCTCGACGGGAACGCTATGGGAGAAGCCCACGTTGAAGACGACTTTATTGCCTTCCACGGCGACCTTATAACCGACGCCGTTCACCACGAGCGTCTTGCTGAAGCCCTTGGTGACACCGAGGACCATGTTATTGATCAACACGCGGGTGAGTCCGTGCAACGCCTTGCTCTCCTTCTCTTCGTCGGGACGAGCCACATGAACGCGATTGCCATCGATCGTAATGATCGAAGAGGGATGCATGGTGCGGGTCAGGGTCCCGAGGGGGCCTTTCACCGTAACTTCATTATTTGCCCCCAACGTGACGGTCACGCCTGCGGGGATCTCCACGGGAAGTCTTCCGATTCTTGACATTCTTCTACCTCCCTTACCAGATGTAAGCCATGACTTCGCCGCCGACATTAGCGATGCGAGCCTGCTTATCCGTCATAATACCCTTTGAAGTGGAGATGATCGCGATGCCGAGCCCATTCAACACTTTGGGGAGCTCTTCGCAATTCGCATACACTCTGAGACCCGGCTTGCTGACGCGCTTCAATCCATTGATAACGCTCCTGCCCGAGCCGTACTTCAAAGTAATGTTCAGGTAACTGTTCACGCCGTCTTCGACTTTCTCAACGGCTTCGATATATCCTTCCTCCAAAAGGATATCCGCGATCGCGGACTTCACCTTCGAAGTGGGGATCTTGACATCGGAATGCTTCGCGGTAAGGGCGTTCCTTATCCGAGTGAGCATATCCGCAATAGGATCGGTCACTACCATATCTATTTCCTCCTTATTACCAACTCGACTTCTTCACGCCGGGGATCTGTCCCTTGTACGCGAGCTCTCTGAAGCACACTCTGCAGATGCCGTACTTCTTGAGGACGGCGTGCGGTCTGCCGCAAATCGAGCATCTCGTATATTCGCGGGTGGAGAACTTCTGGGTCAGTTTCTGCTTATTTTTAAGAGCTGTTCTAGCCATCTTTTCTACCTCCGTTAGTTACGCGCAAAGGGCATGCCGAGGAGGGTCAGGAGCTCCTTCGCCTCTTCGTCGGTCTTTGCCGTGGTGACGACACAAATGTCAAGACCTCTGGTCTTCTCCACCTGATCATAGGAGATCTCGGGGAAGATGAGCTGCTCTTTGAGTCCCATCGCATAGTTGCCTCTTCCGTCAAAAGACTTGGCGGAAACGCCCTTGAAGTCTCTCACACGGGGGAGCACGATGCTCATGAGCTTATCGAGGAAGTCGTACATCTTGCCGGAACGGAGGGTGACCTTCGCACCGATATTCTGACCTTCCCTGACTTTGAAGTTCGCGACGCTCTTCTTCGCTCTGGTGACGACCGGCTTCTGTCCGCTGATGAGCTTGAGCTCTTCGACGGCGAGCTGGAAGCTCTTGCTGTTGTCCTTGTCATCGCCGAGACCCATGTTGAGCACGATCTTCTCAAGCTTGGGCACTTCGTTCACGTTGGTGTAGTTGAACTTGGACATAAGCGCGGGCACGACCTTCTCGGCGTACAGCGTCTTAAGTCTGTATACTCTCTTGGTATCATCCGCAGTTGCAGCGGTTTTCTTCTTTTCTGCCACTTTCGTTTACCTCCGATTTATTCAGCCTTCTTGGTCGCTTTCTTGACGGCGGTCTTCTTCTTGGGAGCGGGAGTGCTCTCTGCGACGGCTTCTTCCGTCTTGGGAAGATCCTCTTCGACAGTCTTCTTCACGCTCTTCTTGGCGGTGGCTTTCTTGGCCGCCGTCGCCTTCTTCGCGGAAGCCTTCACGTCGATGATCGCACCGCACTTCTTGCACTTCCTGACATTCTTGCCGTCCACCTTTTCATGCGCGATCTTGGTCGCCTTGCCGCAGACGGGGCACACGAGCATGACGTTCGAGACGTCGATCGCCGCGGGCTGATCCACCTTGCCGCCGGGCTGATTCGCACTTCTGGGCTTCACGTGCTTGGTCACCATGTTGAGACCTTCAAGCACGACCTTCTTATCAGCGGGGTACGCCTTGATAACGGCAGCTTTCTTGCCCTTATCCTTGCCGGTCAGTACCACTACGTTATCGCCTTTCTTTATCTCCATAATGTCCTCCTTACAGCACTTCGGGAGCGAGGGAAATGATCTTCATATAATCCTTGTCCCTGAGCTCTCTCGCGATCGGCCCGAAGATACGGGTGCCGCGGGGCTGCTTCTGATTGTCGATGATGACTGCCGCGTTCTCGTCGAATCTGAGATGAGAACCGTCCTTCCTGCCGATACCGCGCACCGAACGCACGATAACCGCTTTGACGACCTCACCCTTCTTGACGGTGCCGCCCGGAGTCGCGGTCTTCACGGACGCCACGATGACGTCGCCGATATTTCCGAACTTCCTGAACGAGCCGCCCAGCACCTTGATACACATGATTTCTTTGGCTCCGGTATTATCCGCCACAGCCAATCTTGTTTGCGGTTGTATCATATCTGCCTCCTTACTTCGCTCTGCTGATGATCTCGACCAGTCTCCAGCGCTTGTCCTTGCTGAGCGGACGGGTCTCGGTAATCTCCACGGTGTCGCCGATATGCGCTGCATTCTCTTCGTCATGCACCTTGTACTTATTGGTGACCCGGATCGTCTTCTTGTAGAGAGGGTGCTTATACTTCACTTCGACGGCAACCACGATGGTCTTCTCCATCTTGTCACTGACGACGATGCCGACCCTGCTCTTTCTCAAATTTCTTTCTACTGCTTCCATACTCAACCTCCCTACTTCGCTGCCTTCTCAAGAAGCTCTCTGCGACGAAGTATGGTATTTACTCTCGCGATGTCGCGTCTGCAATTCTTCAATGCAGCGTTATTCGTCAACTGCCCTGCGGCGTGTTGAAAACGAAGGTTGAAGAGCTGCGACTTCAACTTAGTGAGCTCCTTATCGAGCTCCACCGTGCTCATTTCCACATATTTCTTGGCTTTCATTATTCTTCACCGCCTTCCGCTGCTACAGGGGTCTCCTTCACAACGATTTTAGACTTGACGGGCAACTTGTGCGAAGCAAGTCTCAATGCTTCCTTCGCGACATCGAGGCTGATACCCGCCATCTCGAACATCACTCTTCCCGGCTTGACGACCGCTACCCAGTACTCGGGCGATCCCTTACCGCTACCCATTCTGGTCTCGGCGGGCTTCTTGGTCACCGGCTTGTGCGGGAAGATGTCAATCCACACCTGACCGCCTCTCTTGGTGAAACGCGTCATCGCGATACGAGCGGCTTCGATCTGATTCGAAGTGACCCATCCGCACTCTTCCGCCACCAAAGCGATATCGCCGTAAGCGATCTTATTGCCTTTATTTGCATTTCCTTTCATGCGGCCGCGAGAAACCTTTCTACGCTTGACCCTTTTCGGCATTAACATTACGCTTCACCTCCTTCACTTTGAGCAGGCTGCACTTTCTTCACAAGCACTTCGCCTTTGTATATCCACACTTTCACGCCGATACGCCCGTATGTGGTGTGCGCCTCGGCAAATCCGTAATCGATGTCCGCACGCAGGGTCTGAAGGGGAATGGATCCCTCGTGATACTGCTCGGTACGGGCGATTTCCGCGCCGTCGAGTCTGCCCGCGACCATCGTCTTGATACCCTTCACGCCCGCTTTGGTCGCTCTGGACATCGCCATCTTCATCGCTCTGCGGAAGCTGGTCCTCTTCTCGAGCTGATTCGCGATATCCTCTGCCACAAGCTGTGCGTCCGCGTCGGCGATCTTCACCGGGATGAACTCGATGAGCACCGTGGGATAGTTGTGTCCGTTCTTTTTCGCGATCTTGATCACTTCGGCACGAATCTTCTCGGTACCGGCACCCTTCTGTCCGATCAAGAGACCGGGACGAGCGGTGTGCACTTTGATCTTCAGATACTTGTCGCATCTCTCGATGTCCACGCGGGAGATTCTGGGTCTGTCGTCAAGCTTCTTGACGAACTTCTCGCCTTCCTGCTGAACGGGTTCTTCGGAGGTGCTCTTCAGCTCGGGCTTGTAGACGTCCTTGATGAAGTGTCTGATCTTGTTATCCTCAAGAATGTAGCTGCCGAAGTCCTTCTTGCCTGCGATCCACTGCGCTTCCCATTCTTTATTGATTCCTATTCTGAGTCCGTTAGGATTTACTTTCTGTCCCATCTGAAACCTCCTACTTATTCGAGCTGTCCATAATCACGGTGATATGGCTCGTGCGCTTCAAGATGCGGTATGCGCGGCCCTTGGCACGCGGCATGATTCTCTTGAGCGTGGGTCCCTGATCGGCGAAGGCTTCCGCCACGAACAGGTCGCTCTTGCTGATATTCTTGTACTCGGCATTCGCCGCAGCGGAATCGAGCACCTTGAGCACCACGGGAGCTGCGGACTTATTCGTGTTCTTCAGCACGGCTGCCGCCTCGGTGTAGCTCAGACCTCTGATGATATCGAGTACGATTCTGACTTTATAAGGAGAAATCCTTATATATTTTGCGGTCGCTCTCGGACGCGTGTCGGCGTTCTTCTCGCGAGCTTCGCTTTTAATCTTCATACGAGTTGCCATATTTCCTCCTTATTTGGACGCAGCGCTCTTGCTGCCGGGGTGTCCCTTAAAGGTTCTGGTCGGGACGAACTCTCCGAGCTTGCAGCCGACCATATCTTCGGTGATATAAACGGGAACGTGCTTTCTTCCGTCGTGAACGGCGATCGTGTGTCCGATCATATCCGGGAAAATGGTGCTTGCCCTCGACCAAGTCTTGATCGCCTTCTTCTCGTTGGCGTCATTCATCGCTTGGATTCTCTTCAACAACCTTTCTTCTACATAAGGTCCTTTCTTTACAGATCTGCTCATATTCCCTCCTATTAGTTCACGCGCTTGATAATGAACTTATTAGACGCTTTCTTCTTCTTGCGGGTCTTGTATCCGAGAGCCGGCTTACCCCAAGGCGTCACAGGACTTGCCATACCGACCGGGGACTTACCTTCACCACCACCGTGGGGGTGATCGCAGGGGTTCATGACCACACCGCGGACTGTCGGACGGACGCCCATATGTCTCTTTCTTCCCGCCTTACCGAGGGAGACGATCTCGTTGTCTTTATTCCCGAGCTCGCCCACCGTGGCGCGGCAGTTCAGAGGAACGTATCTCATCTCGCCGCTGGGCATCTTGATGATCGCGCCCTTGCTCTCTTTCGCCATGAGCTGGGCTGCCATGCCTGCCGAACGGGCGATCACGCCGCCGCGTCCCGCGTGCATCTCGATATTATGGATGAAGGTACCGACGGGAATCGCGGACAGGGGAAGCGCGTTGCCGAGCTTGATATCCGCTTCGGCGCCGCTGACCACCGTGTCACCGACCTTGAGACCGTCCGGGCAGAGGATGTATCTCTTCTCACCGTCCTGGTACTGGAGGAGCGCGATGTTCACCGTGCGATTCGGGTCATATTGAATGCCCATCACCTTCGCGGGTACGTCATCCTTATTTCTCTTGAAATCGATCACTCTGTACTTCTGTCTGTTACCGCCGCCGATGTGTCTGACGGTGATCTTACCCGTCGCATTTCTGCCGCCGCTCTTCTTCTTGAGCTCGAGCAGGGACTTCTCGGGGGTCTGCACGCCTTGGAGCTCCTCAAAAGCGGAGACGCTCATGCCGCGGCGACCTGCGGTTGTGGGATTATATCTCTTAATAGCCATCTTCTTGTCCTCCTATTAAGTCAAACTGTCGAAGAACTCGATGCTCTTGCTTGACTCGGTGAGCTGCACGATCGCTTTCTTGTAGTCCGGTCTCTTGCCGGAGGTCGCGCCGCGCCTCTTGATCTTGCCTTGTACGCTTATGGTGTTCACCTTCGCCACCTCCACGCCGAAGACCTCTTCAACCGCTCTCTTGATATCCACCTTGGTCGCGCTCTTCGCCACTCTGAAGGTGTATCTCTTCATCGGGATGCCGCTGAAACTCTTCTCGGAAAGGACAGGCTTGATGATGATGTCGTAACTATTCATATCTTACCTCCTACGCATCTAACTGATTCTTCTCGATCTGTTCCGCTGCGTCCTTGGTGATGAGGCACTTCGCGTTCGCAACGATGTCGAGGACGTTAAGCAAATTCGCGTTGATCGTGGTGACACCCGGAATGTTGCGGGCGGCGACGACAGCGTTCTTATCATTGTCGCCGAGCACGATGAGCACGGTCTTGTCCAGATTGAAATTCTTGAGCACGGTAGCCATCTCCTTGGTCTTCGCCGCTTCGAAAGCGAGGGAATCCACCACGATGGCTTCGTTATTGGCAAACTTATAAGAGATCGCGCTCTTGAGAGCCTCTCTCTTCATCTGCTTATTGACTTTCTGAGAGAAGTCACGGGGCTTCGGCGCGAAAACGACGCCACCCTTGACCCACTGCGGAGCGCGGGTACTGCCCTGACGAGCGTTACCGGTGCCCTTCTGTCTCCAGGGCTTCCTGCCGCCACCGCTGACTTCGGTCCTCGTGAGAGTGCTCTTGGTACCCTGACGCATATTGTTTCTCTGCGCCACGACACACTGGTGAATGATCGCCTCGTTGTACTCTCTTGCGAAGACTTCGTCCGAAAGCTCCATGCTGCCTACTTCTTTTGCCTGCTTATCATAAATATTAACCAACATAATTCTTCTCCTTATGCCTTCACGGAGTCTTTCACGATCAAAAGACCACCCTTGGGGCCGGGCACGCCGCCCTTCACGAGGATGAGATTACGCTCGGCGTCCACTCTCACCACTTCGAGATTCTGCACGGTGACGTTCTCGTGACCGTACTGACCAGCCATGTGCTTATTCTTAAACACTCTGCTCGGATCGGAGTTTGCCGCCATGGAACCGACCGAACGATGGATCGGACCGGTACCGTGGGACATGGAACCGACGCGCTGCGCATTCCATCTCTTGATGACGCCCGAGAAGCCGTGACCTTTGGACACGCCGCTGACGTCCACCTTGTCGCCCACCTCGAACTGTGCCGCAGTGAGCACCGTCTTGCCGACTTCCGCGCCTGCGATATCGAGCTTGAGCTCCTTGAGATAGCGAGAGCTCTTCACACCCGCCTTCTTGAACACGCCCGCCTGGGGCTTGCTCACCTTCTCGGACTCGCCGAAAGCGACCTGAAGGGCATCATAGCCGTCCGTCTCTTTGCTCTTGATATGCACTACGGGACATGGACCTGCTTCGATGACCGTCACCGGAATGACTTGTCCATCCTGTGCAAACACTTGACTCATGCCAAGTTTCTTACCGACGATTGCTTTATTCATAGATAAAGTTCACCTCCAAAATAATATCGAATTAAAGTTTGATCTTGATATCCACGCCCGCGGGCACATCCACATTCATCAGGCACTGCACGACCTTGGAAGTGGGATTGTAGATATCGATGAGACGCTTGTGCGTCCTCATCTCGAACTGCTCGCGCGAATCCTTATACTTATGGGTCGCACGAAGGATCGTCACGATCTCACGCTCGGTGGGAAGGGGGATAGGTCCCGATATCTTCGCACCGTTCTTGGTGATGACATCCACGATATTCTTCGCGACGCCGTCCACGAGCTCATGATCGTAAGATTTCAATTTGATCCTGATTGTCTGTCCTGCCATTTTTCTTTCCTCCTGTTTTGTCTAACTCTTTTTATACCGCGCTGCCGTGTGTTTCCTGCTCCCTGTAAATTTAAGGCAGGAAAACCTGCCAAATTCACGAGTTAGCGCCCGATTGATCGGACTGGTCCGCGCAAATTAGCCCCGGAATGGGTAACCTTGCGCATCATCCTTTGCGGAGCATTCCTTTTAGACAATGCTTGTTTATTATAAATACGAAGGGAAAACCTTGTCAAATACAAACTCAAAAAATAATATTAAATTTTCTTAATAATTCATTTTTTTATGATTTTCCCCCCGCCGACTCCGCCCTTCCCTCCTCCGCAGGACGCCGATCGGATTCTTTTGCCTGTTGACAAGAGGCGCGCGCATATGTTATATTTATATCTATTGAAGCGCGCGTACGCGCAAGGAGCCACGGATGAACAAACAACAACTGAAAAATTTCTTCAAAAGCAAGAAAATGAAGAAGCTGCTGATCTACCTCGGCATCGCCGTGGTCGGTATCGCCGCGATCGTCGGCGTCGCGATCTTTATGGACGCGTCCAATCTGTCGATCGTGAATGCTTATCCGACCGTTTCCGACCGCTGCTCGGACCGCGTGGAGGACGACCTCTTCCTCGATAACGCAAGCTATCTGATCCGGTCCTGCGATTGCAACGTGGTGGGCTCGATCCAGCGCAAGCACGGCAAGACCGACGAGATCTGCACCAATGATTCCGCTCTTTTGATCGAGGGATACGAGTCTGCTTTCAATGCGCTCGGTACGGCTTATTCCGATTTTCTGAAAGAGTTCTCTTCCTATTCCGAACGGAGGAAGATCGCTCCCACCGATCGCGAGTACGCTTACTATGCGGAGTTCTATAAGCAAGCAACCGAGATCTACATCTCGAGTAAGGGTCAATCCGAAGCCGCCCTGCTCCCCGTCGAGCTCGAAGCATCCGCCGACTTCTCCAAGAGCGTCTTGATCGGCATCAACGGCGACTTCTCTTTTACCTTCGCGGCGAGCGATCTTTCGGCGGAGAACCTCGCTTCCGCCCAAGCCGACATCGCGAATCTCTTTGGATACAAAAGTTTCGTCGACTTCCGCAAGAACGCACAGTATAATCTCCTTGACGAACTGCACGCTTACCTCGCGCTTGGCGTCACGAACGAAACGCCCTTCAATCCCCTGAAGATCAACGGCGGTGTGATCACCCAAGACGGATCTCTCATCCTTCCCTACGTCTTCGTGAATGAGAAGAATGAATACGTCCTTTCCTACCTGATTTACGACGAAGCCACGGACACCTTGGCTCTGTGGTTTAACGATGCCGAGAAAGCGTCATCCCTTTTGATGCCCGCGGGCGATGCTTCTTCCTTCGACGCGACCATCGACCTCTACGGCAGATGCGCTCTCTTCGAGCAGTCGAGAGCAGTCGAGATGTCCGCAGGCAGCGTATCGGGTAGCGGCAGATACTCAAGCGGTTCGACGAAGACGGTAAAGGCGGCGGCGAACGCCGGCTTTACTTTCCGCAACTGGACCAATGCGGACGGTAGCCTCGCTTCCGAAAAAGCGGAGTACACCCTCGAAATCCCGCAGTCCAATCTCACCTTGACCGCGAATTGGAACGTGACGAGGCAGAAGCTCATCCTGCACATCACGGACGAGATCACCGAAGAGTCGGAGTTCACCGTCCTGAATAATACCTTCTTCATCCCTGCCCCCACGCTTGAAGGCTATACCTTCTTGGGTTGGGAGCATAGGCTCACCGGTCTCCTCGGCGTCGAGAAGTCGGAAGCCGCCAACGATTACGTCAAGAGCGGCACGACCAGCAACGTGGAGCTCTACGCCAAGTGGGCGAAGTCCGGCTCGATCCACTATCACTTCACCGAAGCGGATATCGCCGCGGGCGCTTACAACAATCCCGAGAACCCGACCACCTTCATCGTGGGCGAGAAGACGATCATCAAAGAGCCCACCAAGAATGAGGAGGGCAACAGCGGCGGTAAGTACGTCTTCGACGGCTGGTATCTGGACGCCGTCTATTCGACGATGCTCGATAAAGCCACCATCCCCGCCGATCGCGCGGAAGACATCCACCTCTATGCGAAGTGGACCGAACGCACCACCTACTATAACATCATCAAGGAGAACGGCAAGACCTATATCGAGCTCGGCTCTTATCCGCAGAAAATTCTGGACGATCAGCGCACCATTTTGGAGATCAAGTCGGCGATCGCGAAGGGCAAGGTCACACCCGATCCCGAAACGGGCATTTTCGAGTTTGAGAATACCCCCTATCTCCGCACGACCGCCACGCCCTATCAAGCACACACCTTCTTCAGCGATGGTTCGGAAGTCCTCGAAGAAACCGAGTACTTCTTCATCATCGAGCCCATCCGTTGGCGCGTCCTGTCGGGCGATCCGACCAATCCCGATTCCGAGCTGCTCCTCCTCTCCGAGAGCGTCCTGGACAGCCACCTCTTCCGCGAGAACCTGACCCCCCGCTCCATCGACGGCAAGACCGTCTATGCGAATAACTGGGCGGGCAGCGACCTCCGCACCTTCCTGAACGACGAGTTCTACAAAGCGGCCTTCAAGTCGGGCGAAGCGCAGTTCATCCAAGAGACCAAGGTGGACTTCAGCAAGGATACCGCGCACCTTACCCGCTATGCGAACGGCGGTAGCTGCATCGACAAGATCTTCCTCTTGAGCTACAGCGATATGGTCAATGAGAAGTATGGTTGGAAAGATACCTTCACCGCCGAAGACAATCTCAAGATGGCAAGAGCCACCGATTACTCCAAGGCACGCGGCGTATACTCTTCCCTCGCGCAGAGCAAAGAGTATCTTGACGAGCACGATTCGGCGCACTGGTGGCTCGTCTCCCCCGGCGACTTCGAGTACAGCGCGGCGCTCACCACGGCACCCGGCACCCTCGGCACATACAAAGTGAACTGCGAAGCGATCGGCGTCCGCCCCGCGATCAAGGTTAAACTCGGGTCCAATTAACCACACCCATTAGGAGGTACCTTATGCTCACATTTCTTCTGCTTGCCTTAGGCGGCATCAGCTTGATGACCTTTTTGATCTTCCGCACGAAAGAAGGAGGATTCCTTCCCGCCTCTCTCAAGCTCCTTACCAGCTTCCTCTTCATCGCGACGGCAGTCTCCGCCGCAGTGAATAACTACATCGTCACCGGCATCATGACCGCCGAGAAGTTCACCTTCTTCGGACTCATCATCCTCGGCTTGATCGCAGGCTTGGTCGGAGACTTCACCCTCGATCTCAAGATCACCTACAAGGATATCAATATCCGCCACAGCGACGTCTACACCTATATCGGGATGGCTTCCTTCGGCGTCGGTCACATCCTCTATATCATCGCGGTCGCCCTTTTCTACGGCTTCTCCGCTTGGACGATCCTCATCGCAGTCGGTGCGACGGCGGCGATCTTCTGCGTCAGTATCTTCCTGATGAAGATGAATTTCGGCAAGTTCCTGATCCCTTCCATCCTCTATGCCTTCTTGCTCACTCTCTTCATCTCCTGTACCGTCGCGGCGGGCATCCTGATCACCTTCTCGCTCTCCATCATCTTGCTGATCGTCGGATCGGGACTCTTCCTCCTCTCCGACCTCGTGCTCTCGATGACATACTTCGACGGGAATGAGAGCCGCTTCATGATCATCACGAACCATGTGCTGTATTATGCGGCGCAGTTCTTGATAGCGTTGAGTATATACTATACCTGCCTCCCCTTCTAAAGGTGAGCGCGGATAGCGGCGCGCATACTTCGCTACGACATCACAAAAGGGCAGTTACGTACAAGAAGTACGCGCCTGCCCTTTTTCTCGTGGAGCGCTTGTCTTCACCCCACTCTCCGTGCTCGCCGGAGTTTATTATCTTTCGCGCCTGCGTTTTTTTGTCTCGGGGTCCCCAATGAATCGGAAGATTCTTTGGGGTGATTCTGCCTTGCATCTGCACCTTTCTGCAATCTCGCTGATTTATTATTCAAGCGCCTGCCTTTTTTTCGTGGAGCGCTTGTTAAAAAAAATAAATCGGAGAGGATTTATTGCGCCTGCGGCTGTCCATTATTCCGCATTCGCCGCAACACCCCAAAAAATCTGTGATTTTCCGGGGAACCCCAACACGGCGTTCCGAATTCCGCATTCCGCATTAGAGAAGTATCGCCTTCGGCGCACCTTAACGTCGGCATCGCCGATCCTTCACGATCCCGCAGGGAGTCCTTCACGATTCGCGAGCGCGAATCCCTTCACGCGGAGCTACAAGCGTCCGCAATCCGCATTGTCCTTTCTCCTCTCTCAATACCCGCGGAGCCCCACGGCAAGGACGCCTGCGGCGCGGACGGCGGAGGCAAACTTCTCCGCTTCCTCTTTGGGAAGCTCGTGCAGAATCCCCTGCGTCAGATTGTTCTCGCCATCCTTGAACTTCTGGATGAAGAATCTTTTCGCGCCCCGCACGATGGAAGCGATCTTATCGTAATTCTTCTCGGAGTGGTACTCCGCGATCGCCGTGGTACGGAATTCGTAATCGGGAGCCTTCTCTTTGAGGATCTCGATGCTCTGCTTCACGCGATCCAGCAATGCGGGGTTGCTGACTCCCGTCACGTCTTCGTACCCCTCGAAATCGCTCTTGATATCCATGGCGACGTAATCGAGCAAGCCTTCCGTGAGGAGCTCGTCGAGGAGGTCGGGATTGGTGCCGTTGGTATCCATTTTCACACGATAACCGAGGGCGCGCACCCGCAGGATGAAGTCCTTCAATCCTTTTTGCAACGTGGGTTCGCCGCCGGTGATGCACACGGCGTCCACCAGCCCTTTCCGCTTGGTGAGATAGTCGAAGACTTCCTCCTCGGGGATCTCCGCCGCTTCCCCCGTCACGAGAGAAGAATTGTGGCAAAAAGGGCAAAGAAAATTGCACCCTTTCGTGAAAACGGTGCAGGAAATATATCCGTCGTAATCCACCATGGAGAATTTCTCCATTCCGCAAATAATCATAGTTCCTCCGCGACGAATGCCGCCTTATAAGAGAAAGGGCGTCGCCGCCCTTCACCTCTTTTCTACTTCAATGCGTCAATATAGCTCGCCGCCGCGATGCCCGCGACCGATCCGTCCGCACACGCCGTCGTGACCTGTCGGATGCGTTTCGAGCGGCAATCTCCTGCGACGAAGAGCCCCGCCGTCTTGGTCACGCCATCCTCTCCCGCCAAGACGTATCCGCCTTTATCGAGATCGACAAGCGATTTGATGGGATCGTTATTGGGGATCTGCCCCACGGCGATAAAGCAACCTTTGACGTCGTAGCGACGTTCGCTCCCATCCTTAGTATTCTTGAAAATCAATCCCGCAAGCTCTCCCTTCTCGTCGGTCAGGAAGCGCTTCAAAGAAAGGTTATGTTCGTAGGAGACGTTCTCGCGGGCAAGCACCGCGTCCACCATCGTCTTCTCGCCGAAGAAACGGTCGAACAAGGTGCAGATATAGACGTGCTTACAGCAGTTGGCGAGGAACATCGTGTAGCTGAGCGCGGTATTTGCGTCGCCGATCATCACCACGTCCTCTCCCGTGAAGAAAGCGCCGTCGCACAGCGCGCAATAGGACACGCCCTTGCCGATCAGCTCTTCCTCTCCCGCTACGCCGATATGGCGATGCTTGGCACCCGTCGCCCAGATCACAGACTTCGCCTCGTAGGTATTGTACTCACAGCGCACGAGGAAATCGCCCTCTCCGCGCTTGATCACCTCGGACACCTTGTCGAGCTCGAGCTCGGCGCCGAAATCGGTCATCTGCTCGAACATCTTGTCCGCGAGGTCGCTTCCGCTCGAAGCCTTCACGGTGGGAAAATTCTCTATGCGGGGGGAATTCGCCATTTGACCGCCGATATTCTCTCCTTCCAGTACGAGGACACTCTTGCCGGAGCGAAGAGCATACACTGCCGCGCTCATTCCGGCGGGACCCGCCCCCACGATAATCACGTCGTACATATTACTTTCTCACACCTTCGATGAAGCCCTTGATCTCGCTCGCGTTCTCGTATCTGTCGTAGGAACCGCTCGCATTGGGGACCAAAAGGGTCGGCGCCTTGCGAATGCCCATCTTCACGGTCTGATCCTTATTATCTTCCGCGTCAATGGGGGTATAGGCGATGCCGGCTTTGTCAAGCATCATCTTGCTCATCTTGCAGTTCGGGCAGGTCTTGGTGGTGAAGAGGATCATGCCCTCCGCCGCGCTCTTCTGCGCGCTCTCCACGACGGCGCTCTCCTGCTTCTCCGCTTTTTCCGCACCCTTAAAGGTAGAATGCGCGATATCGTAAGTCTTACGCATCTTGAACTCTTCGGACTTACCGTCATTCCAGTTCGCGATCGGACGATAGTAGCCGGTGATACGGCTGTACACTTCGGTCGTCCTGCCGCAGATCGGACACTTCCGCTGATCGCCGGCGAGATAGCCGTGATCGGCGCAGATCGAATAGGTCGGGCTCATCGTGTAATAGGGGAGCTTGTAGTTCTCCGCGATCTTCCTCACGAGATTTGCCGCCGCCTGCCAGTTATCCAGCTTTTGTCCGAGGAAGGCGTGGAAGACGGTACCCGACGTATAGAGAGTCTGCAGGTCGTCCTGAATGTCCAAAGCGTCGAAGATATCGGAGGTAAAGCCCACGGGGAGGTGGGAGCTGTTGGTATAGTACGGGGTGGCGTCGCCCTCCGTCGCGGTGATGATATCGGGATATCTCTTCCTGTCGTGCTTCGCGAGTCTGTACGCGGTGGATTCCGCCGGCGTCGCCTCGAGGTTATAGAGATCGCCGTAAAGCTCCTGATAGTCGGAGAGCTTCTCACGCATGAAGTTGAGGGTCTTCTTGGTGAACTCCTGCGCTTCCTTGGTGGTGAGATCCTTGCCGATCCAGTTCGCATTCAAGCAAGCCTCATTCATACCCACAAGACCGATGGTGGAGAAGTGGTTATTGAAGGTGCCGAGATATCTCTTGGTGTAGGGATAGAGTCCCTCGCCGAGGAGCTTGGTGATGACGTTACGCTTGATCTTCAGAGAGCGCGCCGCGATGTCCATCAGATGGGTCAATCTCTTGAAGAACTCATCCTCCGTCTTGGAGAGATAGGCGATGCGGGGCATATTGATCGTGACGACGCCCACGCTGCCGGTGCTCTCGCCGCTACCGAAGAAGCCGCCCGACTTCTTCCTGAGCTCACGGAGGTCCAAACGGAGACGGCAGCACATACTTCTGACGTCCGAAGGCTCCATATCGCTATTGATATAGTTGCTGAAATAGGGGGTGCCGTACTTCGCGGTCATCTCAAAGAGGAGCTTATTATTCTCGGTCTCGGACCAATCGAAATCACGGGTGATCGAATAGGTCGGGATGGGATACTGGAAGCCGCGGCCGTTCGCGTCGCCTTCGATCATGATCTCGATGAAGGCCTTATTCACCATCGCCATCTCCTTCACGCAATCCTTATACTTGAAGTCCATCTCCTTGCCGCCCACGATCGCATTGAGCTCCGCCATATCGTTCGGCACGACCCAATCGAGGGTGATATTCGTGAAGGGAGACTGCGTACCCCAACGGGAGGGGGTGTTCACGCCGTAGATGAATGACTGGATG
>Ga0310786_10000656_pt1 | contig 55194 bp, 52 predicted proteins | sample AusTroGonzalo_MG_FD_203881 | JGI IMG/M metagenome (GOLD analysis project Ga0310786, IMG submission 203881) | Bovine rumen microbial communities from tropical cattle in Woodstock, Queensland, Australia - Gonzalo_03 (v2) (version 2) | ecosystem: Host-associated > Mammals > Digestive system >...
CGAATCCTTCTGGGCGCGCCATGATTGAAAAAGACACCGCTACTGCGGTGTTTTTTTATCATTTCTGGCTTGCCCCAAGGATGAGAACCCGACAAAGTTGCGAAGCAACGAAGGGTTCGACAACAAGTAGATTTTGGAAGTGAAACGCACCAAAATCGTCACGGTTGCCGCGCAGGCATTTTATGCCAAGCGAATCCTTCTGGGCGCGCCATGATTGAAAAAGACACCGCTACTGCGGTGTTTTTTTTATCATTTCTGGCTTGCCCAAGGATGAGAACCCGACAAAGTTGCGAAGCAACAAAGGGTTCGACAACAAGTAGATTTTGGAAGTGAAACGCACCAAAATCGTCACGGTTGCCGCACAGGCATTTTATGCCTTCTATCAAAAAAAACACCCGCAACCGGGTGTTTTGAATCTTTATAAACAAAAGCCTTAGTGGGACATTTTTGCTTCTGTAAATACGACATGCTTACGCAATTTTTTGTCATATTTGCGGAATTTCATCTTGCCCTGAGTATTTTCAGATTTTGTATTTTTAGTAGTTGTATAAAAAACACCGGTTTCTTTGTTTTCCAGTTTTACAACTTCTTTGCTACCTTTTTTAGATGCCATTTTTATCGCCTTTTTTAATTACTGTGCGTCATTTTAGGGTATATTTACAAGAAAATCAAGTATTTTTTAACTTTTTTATAAAAAAGCCCCTTTTTCCACGGGGCTTTTTTGATATATGTAGTATCTGGAATTTGATTAATTGCAGCTGCCAATCCATTTAGAGATAGAAATATCCTTGTGCAACAAGAAATCATATTCGCAGTTGCCAGATTTATAAGAACCTGTGCATGCGGCCAATGTTAATACAGCAAACAATGCCAATAATACTTTTTTCATAATTTTCTCCTTTTATGCTTTTTTTCTTAAGCATAACAATTATGAAACAATTCTTATCGATATTCAAGTTTTTTATTTTTTCAATATATCGCCAGATTTTATGTATTCAGGCGATCCTTTCTTGGATTTGCGTTGTGCCAATTTCGCGTACTTTTTCGCATTTTTTGTATCACCGTTCATATTGTGAAATTCAGCCATCGCCCAATCAGACTCTCCACCATCTGTGGCACGTGCCAATATCCAATAAGCCAGTGGTGATGGTTCTGTTAATATAACACGTTTACATAATTCTATGGCATGCGCTTTATCTTCCGCCCTATTCCGTTCACTTAACACCAGTGCCAGCGCAGTTTCAATTTGCGGCGCATCTTTGGTTAACTTTAATGCTTGTTCATATGCCACAACACTATCATCATATGCCCCATATTGGTATTCTATATCGCCCATCAGTTCATAAAAATACGGATTTTTTGGTTGGCGCGCGATTAAAGTTCCTGTGCCGGTTTTTGCTGCGCTTAAATTCCCGGCCCGCATATTAGCAATCGCACGCGCATAAATCGCAGCATCTGTTTTATTTGAATAAGGGTATTTTGTTAAAACGTTTTTATCTGTATCAAGATAGCCGATTAATTTCGCACGCAAAATTTCATATTTTTGGTTTTCGCGCGCAATTTCAGTTTCTGTTTTTGTTGGGATTTTTTTAATGTTTGATATCTTTGTTTTTGCATTACTTATGCGTTCCCCAGTAAGTGGGTGGTTAACACGGTTTGGATTTATACGCATTTCAAATTCACCATGCATGTCGCGCATTTGTTCAAACACATCTATCAATCCATTTGGATTTTGATTTGCCACCACCATTAAATCCACAGCCATATCATCAGCCATACGTTCTTCATCCCTTGAAAAAGACAACATAGATTGTTGGGCCACACCTGTTGCCCCGGCCATAACCCCCGCACCAGCAGACGGATTTCCGCCCGCCACCATCAATCCAACCCCAAGCGCCTGGATAATTAGTGTACGAACCATTTCATCATGCATACGCGCAGAAATTTGCACCATATGCCCGCCGATAGTGTGTCCCAATTCATGCGCCACAACCGCCCGCAAAGCATTTGGATTTTTAATTTGTTTTAACAGACCTGTATATATAAAAACATCTTCGCCACCACGCACAAAAGCATTAAAAGAATCATCGCGCACGATATAAATCTTTAATCTGTTTTCTGGAATCTTGGCCGCACGCGCAATTGGCATAATTATATTGGTAATTTCTTTTTCAATTTCTGTATCGTTTATCAAAGTCGCAGCATGCACGCCACACGCCATAAAAACAGCCAATAAAAACACCAATATTTTTTTCAAGTTTTTATGCCCCCGCCACTACTGAACAACCAAATATTTCACGCAATTGTTTTGCCCAAATATTTTCAGCAATATTATTATCCATTGACGCGCTTTGTGCCAATTTGAATAAATCCCGATGTTCGCGATAATTTACAAAATGATATTGTATCCATCCACTTTGACGCGTTCCCAATAATTCGCCAACGCCGCGCATCATTAAATCTTGTTCTGCGATTACAAATCCATCATCTGTTTCGCACAATACATCCAATCTTTTTAACCCATCAGGCGATACATTATTTCCATACAACAATATACAGAAAGATTGTTTTGAACCGCGTCCCACACGTCCGCGCAACTGATGAAGTGCCGCCAACCCAAACCTTTCTGCGTTTTCAATAACCATTATTGTTGCGGACGGAACATCAATTCCAACCTCTATGACTGTGGTGGAAACAAGCACACGCATTTTTGAATTTTCATCTGCGAATTCTGCCATAACTTTATCACGCGCCTTTTTATCCATTTGTCCGTGACAAAGACCGGCACCTGGAAAATATTTATTCAATTCATTATATCTTGATTCCGCAGCCATCATATCTGTTGTTTCAGATTCTTCAACCAATGGGCATACCCAAAAAACCTTGGCCCCATTTTGTATCTGTGGTGTAATGCGGCCAATAAGAGCGCCCACGCGTTCAACCGGCAATTTAGTTGTTTTGATTGGGATTCTTCCCGCAGGCTTTTCATTTATAATCGATATATCCATATCGCCATACACGGTCATAGAAAGCGTTCTTGGTATTGGTGTTGCGGACAAAGCCAACATATCAGGATTGCGACCTTTGCCACGCATCGCAGTCCGTTGGGCAACACCGAACCTGTGCTGTTCATCAATTATAACCAATCCCAAATCTTTATATTCCACATCAGCAGAAAAAAGCGCATGCGTTCCAATTGCTATCTTTGTACGCCCAGAACGCAAAGATATTAATTTTTCATTACGCATTGCCCCTTTATCACGTCCTGTCAAAACATCACACACCAAACCTAAATTATCACACATTGGTTTTATTTTGGCAAAATGTTGCTGGGCCAATGTATCAGTTGGCGCCAACAATACGCTTTGTGCACCTGTTTCGGCCATTTTTACCGCGGCCGCCATTGCAACCATTGTTTTACCCGAACCAACATCGCCTTGGACAAGACGCATCATTGGAACAGGTTTCGCAAAATCAGCAAAGATTTCGTCAATCACCCTTTGTTGTGCGCCAGTTAATTGAAACGGCAATATGTTATAAAACTTATCCATTAAATCGTATTTTTTGGGCCGCAGAACGCGTGTATTAGTTTGCGATTTACGAACACTGCGATTAATAGCAATCGCGCTTTGGTGGGCAAATAATTCACAATACGCCAATTTGGCAACATAAGTTGAATTTGGTTCTAAATCTTCGTTGGTTTCTGGAAAATGAACATGTCTTAACGCATCAAGAAATTCCAACATATTTTCACTTGTATTATGCGCGCCAAAACGTTCATTAATAATATTAAAAATTTGGTCGCGAACATTAGCAAAAGTTTTTTGTGATAATCCTTCACCTGATGGATATATTGCCTGGCGCAAAGGTATCTTGGATGCGTTTTCCGGCGTTTCTATGAATTCAGGATGATTTATAACCGCACCATTACGACCTGAAAAATCTAATTTTCCACTTACAATTCGCCACTGACCTATTGGCAATTTTTCCATCCAATAATCTAAATAATTCACATTGAAAAATTGTACAGTAATTGGCGCAGCAAATTTATCAGCACACACAATTTGTGTCGGTCTGCGCCGTCCCTTAAAAGTTCCACCTTTTTTATGGGATTTTACCAATACAGAAATTGTAATTGTATCGCCAACCTGGGCGTTTACCACAGAATCAAGTATTTCACGCGACCGCACATATGATGGCATATGTAATAAAAAATCAATGACGCGCCGTCCACCCAAAACATCATTAAACTTTGACGCCAGCACAGGTCCAACGCCATGTATAAATTGTAAATCTGTATTAAAAAAATCAAAAACTTCTTTATCCATACCATAAACTTAGCAAATTTTTACAGGTTTAGACAATAAAAAAAACTGACGCAATTGCGCCAGTTTTTTTAATCGTTTTTATATTTACTTTGAAAAAGAATAATTCATTTTCAAATGATCTGGGTTATAAGTCCCGTTCATGATTGCGATTGTATCTTCAACGATAACCAATTCTTCGTTTGTCGCAACCATAAATATTTTAACCCGTGAATCAGGTGTGCTGATAACTGCTTCATCAACACCTTTGCGTGCCAAAGCGTTTCTGTTTGCCTCAACATCCAATTTAACACCCAATTCTTCCAATCCACTGCAGAATTTTTCGCGCAAATAATCATCGTTTTCGCCAACACCCGCAGTGAACACAATCGCGTCAGTATGGCCAAGTTCTGCCATAAAAGCACCAATATATTTTTTAACATTATGAACTTCGATATCAATTGCCAATTGACAATCTGGGTTTGCTTCGCGGTTTTCTTCGACATCGCGTCTATCAGCAAAACATTTTGTGATACCCATGAGGCCAGAATCTTTGTTCAAATGTTTTGTCATTTGTTCTGGTGTCAAATTCAACTTTTCCATGACATAAAACATTGCAGCGGCATCAATATCGCCCGGACGTGTTCCCATAACCAAACCTGCTGTTGGTGTCATACCCAAAGTTGTATCAACTGCGCGACCGTTTTTAATCGCAACCCCAGATGCGCCAGAGCCAATATGCATAGTAATCAAATTACATTGGTCGGCAGGTTTGCCCAACATTGCTGCTGCGCGTTTTGAAACATACAAATGAGATGTTCCATGGAAACCATATCTGCGTACGCCAAGGTTTTTATACCAAGCTTCTGGAATAGCATAACGGAATGAATGTTCAGGCATTGTTTGTAAAAATGCCGTATCAAACACAGCAACCTGTTTTGCATTAGGCAACATTTGACGTGCGCTTTCGATACCCATTAATGACGCAGGAATATGCAGCGGCATCAAATCTTTCCATTCTTCGATTGCGTGCATAACTTCGTCATTGATTTCCGCAGACGAAGCAAATTTAGAACCGCCCATAACAACGCGATGACCAACACCACCGATTTCATTCATATCAACAGAAGCCTTGCGCAACATCAATAAAACTTCATTTAATGCTTCGACATGGTTTTTCATAGACACTTCTTTTTTATCCTTGGTGCCATCTGGATATTTTTGCGTGATAAAAGAATCAGGCAAACCAATTTTTTCAACATTTCCACCAACAATGGCGCGTTTTGTATCAGCATCAAACACCTGATATTTCAGGGAAGACGAACCACAATTCAAAGCAAGTATATACATTTTTTATCCTTTCGTTATGAATTCATGCGCCAAAGAATAGCAAACAAATTTGACGCTTGCAATAACAAAATATTTGAAAAAATGGCGGCATATTTTGCCGCCAAAAACATTAAACATAAGAATGATTTTCACGCCATTTCTCATAAAATTTATCATAATTTTCCTGCATCTGGCCTTTATTCATTTTATCTTGTAATCTTTTCGTACTTATGTGGAATAAATTTTTTGTTTTGCCACTTTGCAAGAAATCCCAAAACGCCCACAATTCAGCATATTGATTTTGACTTTTATCATCCCAGTTATCTGCCTTGTCCTTGCGTTCTTTTTTGCGTTTTTTTGCTTCGCGGATTCTTAATACAGCATCTTTGTATGTACCTATATCTGCTTCAAGTCGGCTGTTATATTCTTGTTGATTTACGTATTCTTGCCAACTGTCATCCTTTTCACCTTTTAATCTGTCATATTCGCCACGTCCACCAAGACTGTCCAAATAATCATCTATTGACATATTCCCGTGTCTTGATTCGAATAGATTTATTTGCTGCATATAATTATCTAACAATTCTTGTTTTTGCATCAAAGTCTGTTTTTTTATTTCCGCTTCAAAAGCAGTATTTTGGTCTGGTGCCGGATTTGGCAAAGCCCTTAAATCATCTTTTAATTGTTCAATTTCACTTTGAATTTTATCAGATTCTTGAATTAACGCATCCCAATTTTCATAATCTTTGAATCTTGAAAAAGCGGCCTCTGCGTTTTTGAAACTATCTTCTTTTTGTTTCTCTAATCTTTTTCCATCTTTTAAATCTTTTTGCGCTTGCTTAAAACTGGTTATCCCGGTTCTATCTTTTTCTGCTTTACTTGCCCTGATGATGGCATTATCTTCTTTGTCCTGTTTCTTTTTTTCCTGTTCAAAAGCCGACATATCCGCCATTTTATCTTTCAAGACAGATTTTTCCATAACACGACTTGGACGACGGAATACTTTATTAGCAATCGCAGTTGCAGTATAACCGATTAATTTAACGCTTGTTTTTATTGTTTTATCCAAAGCCTTGGTTACGAATTGAATTCCTTCGTTTTTATTCCAAGACAAACCTTTGTCTGAAAACAATGTAAAATCAGTATTGTTTATTGCGTCCATCGTCCGCGAAGTGAACATACCATATTGCATAATAGACAAAACTTCCAGCGCTGTTTTTGCGTGTTCTGTTTTACCTTGTTCAACAGCATCTAAAACCAACTGTGTGACAATCTGATCCATCTTGCGACGATTACGCAATGCGCCTTTGATTGCTTTACCCATACCATTATCGTTATACGCTGTTAATCTGTCTGCAAGCCATTTGAAATGTTCCGCCGCATCAAAAGGTTCTTTACCTTTCAAAGCCCCTAAAATTGCATCTTTTTTACCATCTTTTTTATTAACAATGGCATCCAATCCATCTGTGGGTTTAATCTTTGCCTTGTCCAAAGCCTTGATGATTGCCGGTGCAGTTTTTGTGATAGTTATATTATCACGATGCAGCGTCACATATTTTTTAAAAACGTTTGTATATGTTTTATCAATTGTTTCGCTTGCCCTTTCCCAAATATTTGGTCTGTCTTTATATTTGGGTGCGACATAATTTGCTTCATTAATTTTACCGGTATAGTCTGTATCATAAATCGCCGCATCAAGTTGTTCAGAAATTATTTTGTCGCCAGGTTCATATTTCTTAAAAGTTTCATAAACTTTTTTTTCTTTGAACAGTGTTTCAAATATTTTTGGGGCGCTTTTCTTAAATTTTTCGATATCGTCATGCGATGGTTCAACAGTTTGGGCAGATTCACCCACAGCACTTTCAATCCCGTCCAAATCAATAGTATTCAATTTGGCGGCCGCCCTACCTAAATCATAACCCCTGCGTTCTTCATTTCTAAATTGCCAAATAACATTTTCGATTGCGTTTCTTACATCCGGGCTGTCTAACTTTCTTGGATCTCTGAAAGCGGACAACAACAGATTTCTTTGTTCACCCCTTACCAATCCCAACGATTTGACATCGTCATCATTAAAAAGCAAATTCAAAAATTTTTTTATTTCTTGCTTTTCGTCGTTTGGTATTGGCGGAACACTGAACAATCGCCCATCGCCGTAATAAGTATTAACAAAAGCACGCGTTTTTTCATCTGGGATTGCATGACCAGACATACGACTGAAAGTTTCTAATAAATCGGCATATAAAATTCTTAGTTCTTCATCTGTCAAAGAATCAAATTTTGGCAAATCTTTCCATTCACCATCGGCATCCATTGACTTTGCCCAACTTTTGACGTCTTTATTTGGAAAGTCTTTATTTTTTACCAAAATATCATAATGCCCCTTAACTGCGTCAGGCATTTTTTTAAGGTTCAGCAAACTAAAATACTGTTTTATAAACTCTTGCAAATTTTCCATAACAAATTCTCTTTGGGTTATTAACTTTCCAACTTGCCCTTAAATTATAGCATTTTTTTGAAAGAAATTCAAGGCATTCAGGATAGCAACTTTGGCATTCGTTCCTGTGGCATACCCAAAAACATCTTGTGTATAATTATTGGTATGACGATAATGCATTTTATCTTGAAAGTTATACCATATGCGCTGTCCATCGCTGGCGGTATTTTTGTTTTTGATTTTTCACAAAAATATCTTCGCGACCCAAGTTGGCTTGATTTAACGAACAATATATCAGCGTCGCTTTTGGCGATACCACTTGTGTTTTTGTTTTATGATTATTCTAACTTTCTTATAACGCGCAGCATGAAAAAAAGTCAGCATACAAATGTAGTAAATATGATTGATGGTATGCTGTTAAAAATCCTTGGGCAAATGAAGAACATTATTCAAATTCCACATATCGAAGTCCCGATGCAAGACTTGAACCTGAATTATAAAAAATTGAACCTGGACATAAAGTATATTCGCGCATTAAGAAAGCAACTTGACGATTTGGAAGATCTGCTGTACAAATCTGACAAAATAGAAATCTTGGACCCACAACACACACAAATTTTATCGTTCATAGTTCAAGAATTAAATCAAATTTTGAATGAATACAAATTCCATAATTCGCCACGTGAAATCGCCCGTTATATTGAAACTACGCTTTCCATGATAGACGATTGGTTTTACGTGACTGGATATGCTTCGCGAAAACAAACTCACCACAAAAAAGCGTGATTGTTTAGTATATTTTTACCTTGCACAAATCGGCAAAAGATTGTATAATTATGCTTAACATAAGGGAAAGGGATTTTCACACGATGAAACTTTCAAAACACATATTTTTGATGTTGGGCATGGCATCTGTTTTTTCGTTATATCAGTTTGATGCCAATGCCAAGGCTTGTAATAAAAAAACTATTGACGCTGGCAAATGGTGCAAAGATGGCGGTGGTGAATTCGATTGTCGTGCTGGATGTTATTGTGTTGGTACGAACAATAAAGACGGTATTTCTGTTTGGACTATGGTGGATACCGCCTGTAAAAACCAGGATGCTTCCAAGGCTGCCGAACTTAATGCGGCAGGTGTTTATTATTGTGGCGCTGGTAAAAACTCTGGTCCAAGGGCCAAATCTGCAAGTGATTGTTATGATGTGACAACTGCTGGCGATGACAGCAATAATTGTACAAGCGCACCAGAAATCGGAAAATATTGTAAAAAGAAAGGTTCTCAACCATATTGTGAAAAAGGTTGCTATTGTCCGGGCGGGAATAAAAATGCTGTGGGTGATAATGATGATTTCGTAAGACAGGTGACATCGCGCTGCCGCGACCACAGCACTGCTAATGATGCTGAAAATTACTTAAAGGCACGTGGTATTTATTATTGTCCTGCTGATTTTCCAGAATCAGATTTGGGTACATCGCTTTATAAGGCATGTTATTTCAAAGATACAAAAAACAATAAAAAGGTGTACGCAGATGTAATGGTTGAAATCTTGCCTGGTCAATATTTACCGAAACAAACGAAAACACCGGCTGCTTGTCCATCTGACAAATATTGTCCTGGTGGAACCTATGCCCCAAGTGCGGCACAAACAGTTGGCGATTATGATTGTCCTGGCACAATATCCGCAAACAAAACTACATGTACAGTAATTTGTAAGCCGGGGAATTATGTTCCATCCATGAAAACAGAATGTAAAAGCTGTGCCAATTTGGGCGACGATAAGTATTGTCCGGACACATTGACGCTTACCCTGTCGGGTGGAAAACTCCATCGTGGCGACATGGGCATACAAACCTGTCCATCTGGCCAAAAAGCGAACAGTGCACATACAGCATGCGAAAGCACTTCGTCTGGGGGTGGTAATAATGGCGGTTCAGGTGTAAATACTGACAACGACGATACTGATTTATCTATAACTGTGGCGGCGGGCAAATATTTACCTGCGAACAGCACTTCTGTGGCAACTTGCTATGGCGTAAAAAGATTCTGCCCAGGTGGTATTTTCCAAAAGGCTTCTGTTGACCAGGGAATTTATGATTGTCCATTTAATGGCGTTGCTACGAACGATAAAAAGGCATGTAATTTACAATTAACCAGTGAACAAATGCTTAACGGTATTTCTGGCAATGGCAAATGCTGGTTAAAGACAAGTTATGATGACTTTATGACATGTATCTATGGCGTTAAAATGATTAATGTTTCTAATGCTTCCTCCAATGGTTCTGGCAATTTAGAATTAATAAGAAACGCTGAACAAGTCGTTAATAAGCCGTCTTCTTCAAAAAATTTAGACGTTACGAATTTGAAATCTGGGGGCAATGTTTCTGGTGGTTCTGTACCACAAAAAGCAGACACATCTTTAAGAAAGAATTCTAACGCAACTGCTACATTTACGGCTTTTGAAAAATAATCGTTGTAAATTATTCGTATCTTAAACTGTCGATTGGATTTAATTTCGCAGCCTTAATCGCAGGCATAACGCCTGAAACCAATCCAACAACTACTGCGACAGATATAGACACTACGACCGGCCATATTGAAAATGGCACGTTATAGTGTAATACGAAACGCCCTACCCCCTGGGACAGGCCGACACCAAGTACCAATCCAAACATAGAACCGATAAATGATATTAAAATAGATTCAGATAAAAACTGAGTGATTATTGTTGTTTCTTGGGCACCAATCGCCTTGCGTATGCCAATTTCACGCGTACGTTCAGCAACAGATACCAACATCATATTCATAATACCAATTGAACCAACCAACAATGATACTGCCGCGATTGCTATCAAAAGCAAAGTTAAATACCCCGTCACAGTTTCCATTGTTTCCATAACCTGTTTCATATCTGTAATTTGAAAATCGTCAGCATCACTGTCTTTTAACTTATGCCGTTGCCGCAAAAGGCTTGTTATTTGGTCGGTCGCGATATTGTTATCAGCGTCTTGATACAATTTCAAAGAAATCATATTAACAGAATTCGGGAAACGCGAACCAACTATGCGTTTTTTCAAAGTAGTTATTGGAACGATTATCATATCGTCTTGCGACCCCATACCGGAATCACCCTTGGCCTTGGTCACACCTATAACTGTCAAAGGCGTATTGCGAACACGAATAACTTCGCCAACCGGATTTTTTGGCAACCCTAATTCTTCTGCTGTATCAGGGCCAATAACAGCGTATGTCGCGGCATTACGCACCGCAGACATATCGATAAATGTTCCATATTCCATTTCTAAATTTTGCACAGTTGCATATCCTGGATAAACGCCGACCATTGATGTTGACCAATTTTTATTTCCATACACAACCTGAGCAGAACTGTTTTCCACAGGGCTGACCGCTGCAACATCTGGCAATTGGGATAAATATTGAACATCGTCCATTGTCAAAGTCATACGATTACCGCTGCGCACACCCGCGCTTTGCGCCGCACCTGCGCGAATCATAATCGTATTTGTTCCAAGTGATGAAAATTGATCTGTGATGGATTGTTGAACAGTTTCACCCACAGCAACCATAATCACAACCGCCATAATACCAATAACGATGCCAAGCACTGTCAAAAAAGAGCGCATTTTATTTCCGCTTATGGAAAGCCAGGATTCATGTGCGATATCATAAAATGTCATTTTCTGCGCGCCTTTTGTTCTGATTTCAATAACACTGTTTCATTTTTTGGAATTGGTCCATCGTATGTTATATGCCCGTCATAAATATGTATCACACGATTGGCATAACGTGCGATTTCAAATTCGTGCGTAATCATGACGATAGTAATTCCCATTTCTTTGTTTAACTTTTTGAAAAACTTTAATATCTCGTTCCCCATTTTGGAATCAAGCGCCCCGGTCGGTTCGTCTGCCAAAATCAATTTTGGATTGCCTGCCAAAGCGCGCGCGATTGCGACCCTTTGTTTCATACCGCCCGAAAGTTGTGTTGGCAAATACGTTTCAAAGTTTTCCAAATTCACCAATTTCAACATTTCACGTGCGCGTTCCAAACGCTCTGGTATTGGTAAACCACGATACATTAATGGTAACATAACATTGTCCAAGATATTTCTTTTTGGCAACAAATTAAAGTTTTGAAAAACAAAACCAATATATTCGTTTCTTATCTTTGCCAATTCATCCGGCAGCAACGTAGTAATATCTTTGCCATATAATTCATAAGTCCCAGACGAAGCAGAATCAAGCGCGCCGACAATGTTCATACATGTTGATTTACCCGAACCACTTGGCCCCATAATCGCGACAAATTCCCCAGGATTAATTGTAAAAGAAATATCAAATAAAACCTGTTGCTCGCCCCCAACTTCAAGTGGGAAACTTTTACAGATTTTTTTCATTGATATGATTGGTGTTTGCTTCATTACTATTCACCTTTAACGTGGACCGCCCCCAGGTGCGCCGCCCATCATGCCGCCACGATTATTTTTTGTTAATTTTGATTTTTGACCTGTATAACCGATAACTATTTTATCGCCATCCATAATTTCATCAGAAATAATTTGTGTTTCTGTTGCAGTCACCAAGCCTTTGGAAAAAGGTACCAAGATAATTTTTCCATCGCGTTGGATTGCAAGGTGGTTTTGCGGTGTAATAGATTCATCTTTGGTTTCAATTATTCCATCAAAACTGCGAATCAAGAACGCTGAATTTTGCGCTTTCCATGCGTCTTTTGCCTGATTCACAGTAATCGTCACAAACGCAGTCATCCCCGGCATTAATTTCAAATCTGAATTATCAACATCAATGACAACTGTATAAACCACGACATTAGACGTTGTTGTTGGTGAAAGACGAACCTGACGCACAGAACCGACAAATGTTTGCCCAGAATAAGCATCCACAGTAAATGATACAGCCTGGCCCTGTTTTATGACACCTATATCCGCTTCTGATACAGAAGTTTCAATTTGCATTTTTGTTAAATCTTCGGCAATTTCAAAAAGATCAGGTGTTTGAAACGATGCCGCCACAGTTTGTCCTTTATCAACCTTGCGCGAAATCACTGTACCATCCACAGGCGAAGTAATTGTTGCGTATCCAAGATTTGTGACGGCCTTGTCATATTGGGATTGTGCGCGAATCACAGAAGATTCAGCCTGTTCATATTGCGTTTGTGATTGTTCCATTTCACTTCGCGCGATAAAGCCTTCGGCATACAGCGCCTTGTTTCTGTTGTATTCATTTTGTGCATAGTTGCGTTGTGAAACTGCTGAATCTAATGATGCCTTGGCTTCATCAACAGACGCCTGTAATACAGATGGTTCAATTGTTAATAATTTATCACCCCGTTTAACCTGGGAATTATAATCAACAAAAATTTCTTCAATTGTGCCAGAAACCTGGGAACCAACACTGACCGTGTTCACTGGTACAATTCCACCAGTTGCCGTCACAGTTTGTGAAATATCGCCACGCGTTATATCCATTGTGACAAAATTTTTCTTTTCAACTTTTTTTGCCGTCACACGCATAGCGACAACCACCACAACCAAAGCGGCCAAAAATATAACCCACCATTTATGACGCATAATCCAATTCTTAGTCTTAATCATCTATACCCTCCAATTCAGATTTAATATCGCCAATCGCAAGTGCGACCGCTGCGCGTTTGATAAACAAATCGTATTTCGCAGAATTATGCTGCTTTTGCGCATTTACCAATTCAAGTTGCGCCGTCTGCCAATCAAGCATAGTGCTGCGTCCAACCTTGTACATACCTGATGTCACGCGTTCATTTTCTGTGGCCGATTTCAACAAACTTTCTGTATGTTTCAAAACAGTCTGCGCAGTTTTATAATTTTGATACGCAGTAAAAACATCCATCATCGCCGCATTTTTTGTTTGTTGTTCATTATATTTGGCACGTTCATAATCAGATTCTGCCGCGCGCACACCATACATATTCGCAAAGCCCGCAAACAAAGGCATTGAAACACTGACACCAATAGAACCGTTTAATTTATTTGATTCAGGCGAAAACACACCTGACAATTCATCGTCGTTCCACCCAAGATTACCCCTTGCAGAAACAGATGGTAAATTTTTCAAAAAAGCAGAATTTCTTTTATGCCACGCAGCATCTTTGGATGCCGACGCCTTTAACAAATCAGGTCTTTTTTCACGCGCAATTTTTATTAATTCTTCAATACTTTCGTTTTCAGTTTCACTTCCAAAACTGGATTCCATATCGGCAATTATTATTTCCTGGTTCGCAGGAAAAGATAATTTTGTCAGCAAGGTTCCCTTGGCAATTTCGCGATTATTTTTCGCGCGTTCCAACGACAATTGCGAAGAAGCAAGTGTTGTATCCGCCTTGTACACATCAGCCTTGGCGACCGAACCTGCTTTGAATTTTTTATCTGCTGTATCTTTGGCTGTTTGTGCCACAGTCAAAGCAGACTGTGCCGATTCCACATCAGCGTCCGCGTTTAATAATTCATAGTAAGAACCAATCAAACCATAAACAAAATTTTGTACAGTTTCGTCATAATCAAACCCAGCAGCACGATAAGTAGAAATTATTTGATTCATATCAGCAGTGCGTTTTCCAAAATCAAAAATCAAATAAGACGCAGATAACGACGCACCATAAGACCAATCTTGCCAATCATGATTTCTGTATTCTTTACCTGCGGAAAGTCCGGCGCTAAGGCTTGGTAAATAACTGGCATAACCGGCATTTTTATTAAAACGACTGGACTGCAAAGAAGCATATGCCGCCGCAGTTTGTGGATTACGACACAGCCCCAAATTAATAACATCTTGCAAAGATTGAACACCGTCCGGCACAGTGCGCATTGTCGCACAATCATCCGCCCCAAATGCAACAGATGGCAAAAATGCGGCAATCATGTAAAATTTCTTCATACGGCAAACCCCTACTATTCTTATGATGAATATTATCCTAGCAAAGTTCAAAAAAAATTAAAAGTATTTTTTACTATCTTGCGCGAATATATTTGAAAAATTTTGCCGATATATTTGTGTTTTCTTTTGGTAAAACATTCGACGAATAAATCATTCTTTTTGACACCCATTTGTTGGAATCAAAAAACATTTCTGTATTAAGCGGGAATTTGACATATTGTCCCGGATTTAATCGTACTTTGCGTGCCAAATCTTCATCATATATTTTTGTTAAATACATAACATCTATCATATCGTGCAACAACACGTATTCATAAATTTTTTGCCCGCCACAAATAAAGATATAATCGTAATTTTTACAAAAATCTATGGCTGATTCTATGGACGATGCCTGAAAAACATCGTTTTCAAATTTATCATTATACGCAGAGCTGCACACTACGTTTAATCTGTGGGGTAATGGACGTACAGGCAAATTCGCAAAAGTAGTTTTACCAAAAATACAAGGATATGGTGTAGTAAGAATCTTAAAATGATAAAAATCTTGGCGTGAATACCAAGGCATAATGCCGTTTTGCCCGATAACATCATCAGGTCCAACCGCTACAATTGCACAAACAACAGATTTTCTCATTTATAATTCTTTTGGTTTTATAACATGCCATATTTTATCACTTTTGTATATAAAATGCACATAAAAACCTAGGGATTCATGCTAATTGTCAGCATATTTATTTTTGTAAATAATTATACTGTGAATTCGGGCATTAATATCAACAACAACATTTTGTTTTCCAATTCAAACACTGATTTGATGTTCGAATTCACCCTTATATTTAAAAAAGTGTAAAATTTTCTTGATTTTTTATTTTTTATGTGGCAAAATTGCCCCCGACGCACATGAAAGTGCTATGGAGGCATAGCTCAGTTGGTAGAGCAACTGACTTTTAATCAGTGGGTCCAGGGTTCGAGTCCCTGTGCCTCCACCAAGAAATTAAACGACCGTTCGGGTCGTTTTATTTTTTGGGGCACTGGGACAAGAACCCGTCAAAGTTGCGAAGCGACAAAGGGTTCGAAAATAAGTAGATTTTGGGAGCAGAGCGCACCAAAATCGTCACGTTTTGCGCGCAGCCACACATTTTTAATGTGTGAGCGAACAAGTCACCATATCAATCAAAACAAATTATTTACCGAATTTACCACTGCGCGGAAAGCCAACAGGTATTGTATGTCCCTGGGATCCGCGTTTCGCAACCCATGGGGCAATATCGTCCAATTTTGTTGTGCCACGTCCTGTTGTCCATCCAAAGCCGTCCGCCTTATTAAAGAACATTGCATCAATAGTATATGTTCTTTCGGCGTTATATTTTTGTAAAATCACACCCTTGCCGCGCGACATTTCTGGGATTTGTTCGGCATCAAACATCAACAATTTATCATTTGAACCCGACAATGCCACCATATCACCATCAACACGCACACACAAAACCGCAGGATTACGGTCGTCTGTATTCATAACCTGCTTTCCATTTTTGGTCTGGGCGACACAATTTTCCCCGGCGACTATAAATCCAATACCATGACGCGCGACAACCAAATATTTCGCAGATGTATCCAAAACAAAAGCCTTTACAATATTTTCTTCGGCACCGATATCGACCATCATACGCACAGATTCACCAAAGCCACGTGCTGATGGCAAATCGTTTGCCGACAAAGTGAACATTTTTCCACCACTTGCGAACAAGTTTATTTTATCAGTTGTTTGCGCATGGAAAGCAAATTGTAATTCATCGCCCTCTTTGAATTTCATATCCAAATTATTCAAATCAAGATGACCCTTAGCAGCGCGAATCCAACCCATATTTGACAACACAACTGTAATCGGTTCTTTTTCAATAAAGTCATCAGCATTAACAACAACTTCTTCACCGATTGGCGCCCATTGTGTTCTGCGACGTCCCAGCGCAGTTGTTTTTGCGTACTGTTTTTTAATATCATCAAACCAGGCATGTAATTGCGCATTTTGTAATTCTGGATCTTGTAATAAAGACTGTAATTTATCACGCTCTTCACGCAAAGCCTTGTCTTCGCGGCGAATTTCCATTTCTTCCAATTTACGCAAAGAACGCAAACGCGTATTCAATATTGATTCAACCTGAATTTCTGTCAGTTTGAATTCTTCCATCAATACAGACTTTGGATCGTCTTCATTTCTTATAATTTCAATTACCCTGTCCAAATTCAAATAGACTATTAAAAGCCCGCCCAAAATTTCCAAACGACGTTCTATGTTGAAAAGGCGCCATTTTGTACGACGCACCAATACATTTTTTTGATGCGCAATAAATTCATGCAACACATCACCAATTGGCATAACACGTGGTGCACCATTAGAATCAATCACATTAAAATTCATATTGAATTTATATTCAAGATCAGTCATCGCAAACAAATGCGCCATCATTTTATCAACCGGAATATTACGATTTTTCGGCGTGATAACAATACGAACATCTGTTGTAGATTCATCGGCAATATCTTCAACCAAAGGCAATTTTTTCGCGTCAATCAAATCGCCGATTTGTTCAACTAATTTAGATTTTACAATGCCATATGGGATTTCAGTAATAACGACTTGTTCCGCACCGCGTTCCAACTTTTCCACTTCCCATTTGGCGCGAACACGGAAAGCACCACGTCCAGAATCATAGTTCTTGCATATTGTATCAAAATCGTCAATTAAAATTCCGCCAGTTGGAAAATCAGGGCCGACTAATTTTTTCATAATTTGTTGTGTGGTCGCTTCAGGTTTATCTACAACCAAATTAAGTGCGTCCATAATCTCAGAAACATTATGTGTTGGGATATTTGTTGCCATACCCACAGCAATTCCCATACCGCCATTTGCCAACAAATTTGGAAAAGCACCCGGCATCACAGTTGGTTCCAATGTTGTTCCATCAAAGTTCGGCATCATATCGACACTGTCTTCGTCAATACCTTCCATAATAAGCATGGCCGCTTCTGTCATTTTGGATTCAGTATAACGGTATGCCGCCTGGGGGTCGCCGTCGATATTTCCAAAATTCCCCTGACCATCAATCAATGGATAACGCACCGAAAAATCTTGGGCCAATCGCACCATCGCATCATAAACCGAAGAATCCCCATGCGGATGATAATGCCCCAATACATCCCCAACAACAGTTGCGCATTTACGGAAAGCAGCATTTGGCGACAACTTTTGCCGCAACATAGAATACAAAATACGGCGATGCACCGGTTTAAGTCCGTCCCTTACATCAGGCAATGCGCGGGCGACAATCGTCGAAACCGCATAAGACAGATAACGTTCAGACAAAGCATCTGATAATTGTTGACCAGATATGTTTTCGATTGTATTTTCAGATTTTTTCATAACTTCTTTCCGTTTTTATCACGGACAGAATAAAACATTTGAAAAAATAAAACAAGCAAAAAACCGCCCTATGCAGAGCGGTTTTAAAATTTTTATAACAACATTAGAATCCAAAGACCATACGTTGTTTTGATTGACGTTTCTTTTCGTTACGCACAGCCTCTTCCTTTAAACGTTTACGTTTAGTAGTTGGTTTTTCGTAACGTTGACGTTCTTTCATTTCGCGATAAAGGCCTTCTTTTTGTGATTTACGTTTTGCAACACGCAAAGCCTGTTCAACGTTGTTATCACGAACCAAAACTTTTACCATATTTTATTCACCCCCTTTGGCGAATTTGTATTTATTTGTTAATGTTGGCATCATTTTATAATATAAAATTTGAAAAGACAAGAAAAATCTTGACTTTGCCTAAACAAATGAATAAAATGTGTTGGCTTTCAGGTTGGAAGTGCAAAGTTCTGGGGTTGTAGCTCAGTTGGTAGAGGTAAGTTGCTTTACAACGCAGCAGATCTGTCAAAAGGGTTCAGTCCTTAATAACGCAAAGTTCTGGGGTTGTAGCTCAGTTGGTAGAGCACCTGCTTTGCAAGCAGGGGGTCGTCAGTTCGAGTCTGATCAGCTCCACCAGAAATTTTGGTTAATGAAAACGGTGCTTTTGCACCGTTTTTGTTTATGAAAAATTTACTGCTGCGGCTTTGCCAACGGCGAAGACGGGCTTTATTCAGAGACACCTGCCCCGCAACCATCACCGTCTCGTCAGTTCGAGCCTGATCAGCTCCACCAGAAATAATTAAATCGTCCATATGGGCGGTTTTTTATTTTCACTCACATCAATAAAAATATTGACAAAATAAAAATAATGTCTACAATATTAAAAAAAGACAAAAATATGGATCATTACAAGAAATTCGGTGTTCCGAATAATTTTGAAGAATCACTACCAACTCTTAAAACCCAAACAAAAAAATGGGAAACTGTTTGTTATTCTGGAACAAAAATAAATAATTCTGCAAAAATTACTTTTTACGCAACACCGAAAAGCAATCCGTATGGAAATATTATTTTGACTCCTGGGTTGGCTACGAATACAAATATCGACCCTTTGATGAAGCCTTTAACTTTTTGGTCTTTGACACACAATTATAACGTTATTACTTTTGATACTTTCTTGGGTGATTTTTACAATCAACCTTCTTTTGAATCAGCACAACGCAACACGTATCCAGAATTTATATCTTTGCTCTGCGAATGTATAAAATTCATAGAACCATATTCTATTAAAAGCCAAAGCATTTTAATCGGACATTCTGCAGGTGCCGCTGGATTGATTGATGCATTGAATAATTTAACAACCGGTGGTCAAAAGGTAAATTTTGGTTCTGTTATGCTGTTTGCACCATGGCTTACCGATAAATGGAAAGATAATTTAACTGACATAGTTTACAGACATTGTGATTCACATGGTATGGATAACCCACACAGAATTTTACCAATCGTAAATATTTTTGATATCGAACAAAACAGAAAAACACGATATGTGACAATAATGCCTGAATTTTTAAACAATATGATTCATTCAGATTTTCAACCTGATTTGATGAACAAATGGGATACTAATGTCACAATCGTAGTAGGCGAAAAAGATAAAAAAGTTTCCATAGAACAAACAGAACAAAGATTTTTTGATTTACAAAAACAACCAGAATCAAATCGCTTTAAATTTATTATTGTTCCAAATGTTAAACACAGTTTTTTAAACCTTGGCAGTAATACACCTGCTATTATCAATTTAATAAAATCTCAACGCAACAAAATACGCAATTAAAATCAATAAAAAATGCCCGAACGGGCAATTTTTTTTAATTCTTTTTTACATGAACATCCATTTGTGGGAATGGGAAATTTAATTTATTCTTTGGGAATTCTTTGTATATAGTTTCCAAAATTTCTGCTTTGGCGGGCAACAAATCATCAAACTTGGTCCAATACCGCACAGTCAATGTGACGGCACTATCGTCCAAAGAAGCCAACAAAACTTCAGGGGCAGGATTTTTCAAAACACGTTTATCTTTATTCAAAATTTTCAACACAACTGCGCGTGCTTTTTCTGTATCATCACCATAAGATATACCAACATTTATATCTGTTCTGCGATTTTTACCCTGGGACAAATTAGTTATAACACCATTAGACAATGAACCATTTGGCAAAAACAAAACCTGATTATCAAAAGTATGTAATTCTGTTGTGAATATCATAATCTTTTTAACGACACCTGTTTTACCATCTGCAGTAATAATCGCATCACCAACACGGAAAGGTTTGAACACCAAAATAACTATACCACCGGCAACATTTTGAAGCGTACCGGACAACGCCATACCAACTGCCAACGAAGCAGCACCAAGCACTGCGACAATTGAAGTCATTTGAACACCCAATGTTGTCAAAATTATGATAACAACAAATACTTTTAATGTTATATTCAAAAACGATTGCGTGAACGAAGCAAGTGAAGGATCAACCTCATGCCTTTTCATGGCGAAACTGACCGAAGCCGTAACTTTTTTTGCCAACCAAAAACCAATTATCCATATGGCAATTGCAGCGATTAATTTTGTTCCAAAATTCGCAACAATTTGTCCAAGAGAAGTCACCAAAGAATCCAATGTCATATTCATATTTTTCTTCCTTTATATTTTTTGATGTAAAAAATTTAGCAAAAAAAATGTAAGCAAAGCAAGTAAAAAACACCGCCCAAACGGGCGGTGTTTTTCTATGTTATAAATTATTGAACCAATAATTCTTTACCATGGACATCAACTGTTATGGTTGCACCTTCGCCAACTGCGCCAGACAAAATCAAATCTGCGATTTTATCTTCTACTGCTGTTGTAATAAGGCGTTTTAATGGACGTGCACCAAAAGATTCATCATAACCATTATTGGCCAACCAATTAATTGCCTTGTCAGTTATGTGCAGTGACATTTGACGTTCTGCCAATCTTTTTTCCAAAACTTTGATTTGGATTTTGACTATATCGCCCATAACATTTTTACCAAGCGGATTAAAGAACACGATTTCATCAATACGATTGATAAATTCAGGTCTAAATTGTTTCCGCACAGCTTCCATACTTGGCAAATTACTTGTCATTATGATAATAGTGTTTGTGAAATTGACTACGCGTCCCTGCCCGTCTGTTAAACGACCATCATCAAGTATTTGTAAAAACACATTGAACACATCAGGATTTGCTTTTTCAATTTCATCGAACAACAAAACCTGATAAGGTCTGCGACGCACAGATTCTGTTAATTCACCACCTTGTTCATAACCGACATATCCTGGAGGTGCGCCGATTAAACGCGCCACAGAATGCGGTTCCATATATTCACTCATATCAATACGCGTCATCGCGGTATCATCATTGAACAAATATTCTGCCAAAGCCTTTGCCACTTCGGTTTTTCCAACCCCAGTTGGCCCAAGGAACATAAACGAACCTGATGGTCTGCGTGGATCTGAAAGTCCTGCGCGTGAACGACGTATAGCGCGCGCGACCACAGACAAAGCATGGTCTTGACCGACAACACGTTTACGCAATTCGTCTTCGATATTCAACAACTTTGATTGTTCTTCCATTGACAATCTGTCTGCTGGAACACCAGTCCATTTTGACACAACAGCCGCAATATGTTCTGGCAACACTGTTTTATATTCTTTGGATTCGGCATTTTGTTTTTTTATTTCTTCTTCTAACTCTGGAATCTTGCCGTATTGCAAAGCAGATGCTTTTTCATAATCGCCATTTCGCATAGCGATTGCCACCTCTGCCCGCGCGGCATCCAGCGCAGCCATAGAATCAGACAAGCCTTTCATTTTCTTTTGTTCAGCCATCCAATCAGCAGTCATTTTATTAGATTCTTGTTGCATCTTTTCGATTAAAGTTTCCAAATCTTTCAAACGCTTTTTGGATTCTTCATCTTTTTCCTTTTTCAATGCCTGTTGTTCAATTTTCAGTTGCATTAAATGTCTGTCTAATTCATCCAACTTTTCAGGCTTTGATGCGATTTCAATACGAACACGCGCAGCGGCTTCATCAATCAAATCGATTGCCTTGTCTGGCAAAAATCTGTCAGTTATATAACGATTAGATAATTTAACCGCGGCAACCAACGCTGAATCAGAAATACGAACGCCATGATGACCTTCGTATTTGTCTTTCAACCCGCGCAATATAGAGATGGTATCGTCCACGGTTGGTTCATCAACATAAACAGGTTGAAAACGACGGGCCAGTGCCGGATCTTTTTCAATATATTGACGATATTCATCCAAAGTAGTTGCGCCAACACAGTGTAATTCACCACGTGCCAACATAGGCTTTAATAAATTACCGGCGTCCATAGAGCCCTCACCCTTGCCAGCGCCGACCATAGTATGTAATTCATCAATAAACAAAATAATTTGTCCGTTTGATTCTTTAACTGCCTTTAATATTGCTTTTAATCTTCCTTCGAATTGGCCGCGGAACATAGCCCCCGCCATCAAAGCACCCATATCAAGCGACAATAACTTTTTATTCAACAGATTTTCAGGCATATCACCAGACACTATGCGTTGTGCCAAACCTTCAACAATCGCAGTTTTACCAACGCCGGGATTACCGATTAAAACCGGATTATTTTTTGTTCTGCGCGATAAAACTTGGATTGTTCTGCGAACTTCGTCTTCACGCCCAATCACAGGGTCCAATTTACCTTCGGCCGCCAATTTAGTAAAATCGGTGGTGTATTTTTCAATCGCTTGTTGCGGTGTTTCTTGAACTTCATCAGGATTCATTAAAATACCTCTTGTTTTCTTATGCTTTCTATATAGTCGCACATTTTTGAAATTCAAGCCATTGGACAATAAACCTATGAAACAATAAAAATACAACAAATTAAAACATTAACTTGACTTTTGACAAATTATATTATAAATTATGCGTCAGTAATAAAGGATTTAACAATGCCACGTGTATGTAAAGTAACTGGAAAAAAGACTATGGTTGGGATGAACGTATCTCACTCTATGCGCCATACAAAGCGCACGTTCTTGCCTAACTTGCAAAAATTATCATTCCACAGCGATGTTTTGGGTCGTGATTTTAGCTTGCGTATTTCTACTGCTGGATTGCGTACATTAACAAAACATGGTGGATTGGATGCCTATGTAATGGCGAAACCAATTTCTCGCTTGACCCCTGAAATGGCTGCTATTAAAAAAGCCATTGAAAAGAAAAACGGCAAAGCGGAAAAACCTGCGAAAAAGCCTGTACACAAGCCAACACGCAGTGCCCGTCTTGTTAAAAAGGTTGATGCAAAAAAGGCTGCTGCGAAAAAATAATTCGTTGCGGCGAAACGTTCTGGCTCTGTGGTGGAACTGGTAGACGCGCTTGACTCAAAATCAAGTTCCGAAAGGAGTGTCGGTTCGATTCCGACCAGAGCCACCAGAAATAAGAAAATCATCCCTTGTGGATGATTTTTTTATTTATGCTTGTAAAAAACCTTAACAGTAATCCAATCGGCCGTATTGGCCCAACATTAACTGTTGCGCCAAATGACAGTTTCAAACATTGATTCTATTTTTTGTTTTAATTCTTCATCATTGAAAAACTGTTCACGCAAATCAGCCGTGGTTTGGTTGTCTTCCTTTTCGTGATATGGCGTATATTTTTGGATAGCAAAATGTTTTGCGCCGGCACTGGATGCTATTTCTGCGATTTCAATTAAATCTTGCTTACTAACAAAGCGCGGATCGCATGTGGTACGCACCTCTAACCCACGTCCTGTAGACACCCAATATTTTAATGATTCAATCATTCTGTCATAAGCGACGTCGATTCCTGTCAAATCTTTATATTTTGCGCGCAAGGCCTTAAAATCAAGTCCAATCCAATCAACAACATCGACAACTTTTTTCAACAAATCTGGGTAAAAACCATTTGTATGTAATCCAACAGCAAAACCCAAATCACGCACACGCTTCATATATTCTATGGCAGCATCTGATTGCATCAAAGCTTCGCCACCTGAAAAAACGACGCCTTCTAATTTGCCGATGCGGCTTTTCAGCCAATCAAAGACCTTATCAGGATCGTATTCGCCATCACCGACATCAATAAGGTGTTCATTTGAACAGTACGCACAGCGCAAAGGACACCCCCGCAAAAATAATACAGCGGCCAGTTTTCCCGGAAAATCTATCGTTGTAAAGGAAACCAGGCCGCCGATTTGTATTTGTTTCATAAAAACGAACCCTTTTAAGCCGCCTTTTTCAACAATTCCATATGACGCATACCGGCTGTCAAAGAATTTTCTTCGGTGAAAGTTTTTCTTTCACAGAATTCAGCGTATTTACCAATATTGAAATTTTTTACAGGTCTGATATATCCCATAGAGCGTGAAAATGTTTCGCATGGTGTTCTTTGTTGTGGGTTCATTGTTTTCTCCTTTCTCTTTTTGTTTGTTTTATTGGTTATCTTGTTTGTCGCACTTACAGTGGCAGTCATTATTATTCGCGACGATTTCTGCATCACACTTTGGACAGAAATCATGTCTGCCTGGCAAATAGCCGTGTTTTGGACAGATTGAAAATGTAGGTGTCAATGTCATATAAGGCACTTTGTAATTTTCAAATATTGTGCGAACGATTTTTTCTGCTGCTTCGCCACTTGATACTGGTTCGCCCATATAAAGGTGCAACATTGTACCGCCTGTATATTTGCGTTGTAATTCTTCCTGGTGTTCAAGGGCGACAAATGGGTCGTCTGTGAAATACACCGGCAACTGTGTTGAGTTTGTGTAATATGGCGCATCTTCTGTTCCCGCAGTTAAGATATCTGGGAAATTCTTTTTATCTGTTTTTGCGAAACGATATGCACAACCTTCGGCTGGTGTCGCCTCTAAATTATACAAATTGCCAGTTTTTTCTTGATAATCAGCCAAGTTTGTTCTTATGAAATCCATCACTTCCAAAACAAGGTTTTTACCGAACACTGTGGCGATATTATCAGAACCGTTTGTGAAATTCATCACCATTTCGTTTGCGCCATTTACGCCGATAGTTGAAAAATGGTGATTCCAATTACCCAAATAACGTTTTGTAAATGGATAAAGGCCACGTTCAAGGTTCTTGGAAATAATTTTACGTTTAATTTCCAAAGAATCACGTGCAAGGTCAAGCAAACGTTTCAATTCGCGCAACAAGCCTTCGCGATCACCCTTGTGTTTATACCCAAGGCGCGCCAAGTTGATTGTGACAACACCAATAGAACCTGTCTTTTCCGCACTTCCAAACAAGCCGCCGCCGCGCTTTAACAATTCACGCACATCAAGGCGCAATCTGCAGCACATAGAACGAACATCTGTTGGGTTCAAATCGCTGTTCAAAAAGTTTTGGAAATTAGGGATTCCATATTTTGCCGCCAAATCAAACAAAGGCTTTACATTTGGATGTTCCCAAGGAAAATCGTCAGTAATATTATAGGTTGGAATTGGGAAAGTAAATGGACGACCCAACGCATCACCTTCGGTCATAACTTCTATGAACGCCTTGTTAATCATATCCATTTCTGGCTGTAAATCACCGTATGTGAAATCAACCATCTTTTTCCCAACAAATGGGCGCTGTTCGCGCAAATCTTTTGGGCAAGTCCAGTCAAAAGTAAAGTTAATAAATGGTGTCTGGGTTCCCCAACGACAAGGCACAGAACAATTAAACACCAAAGTCTGCATTGAATTTTTTACATCAGCATAACTTAAATTATCCAATCTTACATATGGTGCCAAATAAGTATCAACCGAAGAAAATGCCTGGGCCCCTGCGAATTCATTCTGCAAAGTGCCAAGGAAATTCACCATATGGGACACAGCCGTCGCCATATGTTTGGCCGGTTCGCATTGTAAATAGCCTGGAACACCGTTAAATCCTTCATACAACAATTCACGCAAAGACCAACCGGCACAATATCCAGTCAACCAACCCAAATCATGGATATGGAAAGATGCGGATTTATGTGCCTCTGCGATTTCTTTTGGATAAATGCTTAACCAATATTCGGCAGTCATACGTTCCGAAGAGCGTAAAATCAAACCACCGATAGAATAACCGATATTTGCGTTTTCTTTGACGCGCCAATCTGCTTCGCTGACATAATCGCCGATAACAGTGACAGCATCAACCAAAGAATTACGTGTTTCAGCACGTTTTTGACGATAAATGATATAGCTTTCCGCAGTCTTATAAGCACGCGCGTCCATCAAAGTTTGAACGACTATATCTTGAATTTCTTCTACATCTGGAACAGATGTGGCATATTTCACATCCAAACGTTTAAGAACGTCCTGGGTAATCTTGACGATATCAGCATCAGAAACCTCACCCGTGACAGCCACAGCAGCCTTTATCGCATCGAAAATCTTTTTCGCTTCGAATGGCACAACTTCGCCAGAGCGTTTTTTAATAGAAGTCAAAGAACACGTCAGTGTTGATATTACCTGGATTTTAATTTCGTTTGTTTCATTAGCCATTTTTATTTCCCTTCATTTTGACAAAAAATACTATATATTGTGTTCTCTTTCTCCCTTTGACCACAATATACAGTATTTCGATACGAATCGCACTATAAAAAAAATATTTTTTTTAATTTTTTTACTTGCTTTTTGAAAAGTCCAGTTCTGTGCGGCTTTGGGATGGTTTTCACAGCACCGATTCGTATGTTTTTTGTACACCAAACACATTTTTGTATTGTTTTTCACAAAAAAGTCATAAAAAAACCGATTCGAATTCTATAAAAAATCAAAATATAGATTAAAAAACACCAAAACAAATCAAGATATTGATTTTAATATATATCCATTTGAATAAAGGCAATTCTTTTTTTAAACAAATATATATCGGGTTAAATTTGTAAAAAAAAAGCAGGACGATGGGACTTGCCCAAACAAAAAAAACTTTGGGGTAGTTTTGCGAAAGCCATCATCCTGCTTTGCTTTCTCTCCTCTGCTTTCGCGATAAATATTATACCATAAAAAAGAAAGGTTGTAAAGGGAGGGCCACAAATACCAAAAAGCAAAATCCCCGCACATTGGCGGGGATTTTCGACCGACGATTTAGCAGTGAGGGGTATAAGCATTAATTACGATTTCTGTGATTGTATTCACATGTTGGAGTATCGCCAAAAATCCAGATGAACAGCCATATCAAAGCGGCCAAGCCGATGATAGCATAAACAAATCTGGACAATATGGTCATTGGACCGAAAAGCCAAGCGACAAAGTCAAACCTGAAAAAACCGACCAAGCCCCAGTTTAATGCCCCGATTAAAGACAAAGGTTTCAAAACATAATGTGTAAATGCACCCATTTTTTTCTCCTGTGGTTATTAGATTATGTTTAATCTGTCATTCAAGACAAAGGCATTATAACTGAAAAACCAATACTTTTCCGCAGGAACGTCATCCTGTGATTTTCAATCTAAAATGAAAACAGCCAATTGCTTGGCTGTTTTCTTTCCCGTTTTTAACACAGAACCTTTGATTAGTTGCCATTTGTGACGGTCCATCCAGTAAAGTGATAACCGTTCTTGGTTGGCTCGACTGGCAATGTGATACCACCATCGTAAGTACAAGAAGTACCACCTGCTGTTGTGACCGAACCACCATCGAGATTCCAAGAAAGCCCAATGTTGTTTGGTTCCCACGTAGCATAACAAGTAATATTCGATTCAGATTTTATAGAACCAGTATTATTAGTTGTCACACCCCATACATTGCTTGTCAAAGTAGACGCATAGTTTGGTGCATTGGTATCGGCTGGTGAATATGCCGCACCATCAGTGAACAAGTCGTGGTCGCATCTCCATCCTTTGAAGTGATAACCACTTAACTTACAAGCACCATCACCTGTTCCTGGTGTGGCTTCAAGTGTATAACTTGAATTATACGCAACGCCTGTCACCTGAGCCGGTGGTGTACCAGCTATAGGTCCCGTACTAGCACCGCTTGGCAAAGCACCGCAATTGTATGTAATAGAAATTGTTTTGGCAGTCCAATGTGCATAGAATGTTGCTGTACCATTGACACCTGTAATTTGTGTACTTGCTGCATCATATTGGATTGCACCACTTGAATTGATGACTTCTGTACCATCTGTTTTACCAGTAAAGTAACCGGCAAATTCATAACCCGTCATGGTTGGCGTTCCACCAATCGTTGTCATTCTTGGGTATTGTGTAGAATTCGCATACCCTGCCTGGGCAGTTGTACTGGCATACACACCGACGCCATACACACTGTACAAGTTTGCAGGCACATTGGTTGTTGATGAAGCAGATTGCACTGCAGTAGCATTTCCTGCAACATATCTACCATTATCCAACGTGATTGTACCCATATTTGGATCCCATTTTGCTTCGAATGAAACTGGGCCAGTATAAGAATCTAATACGTTATATACGCAAGTCGCTGCGCTGCCACCAACTTGACCATTCGCATCAATGTCGGTTGCTGCAAACGACGGACAGGTCATGCACAGGACAAGTCCTGATGTTAAAAACAGTTTTTTCATAAGGTTCCTCCCATTATGTTTTAACTTTAAATACAAGACTATTATATCACAAAAATGACCTAAAAAAAAATGAAAAATGAAAAAAAATCAAAAAAAAATGCATTTTTTTATTTTTTTCAAAAAAGCCCGGTTTTCCGGGCTTTTTCGGAGTAAAAAACGAGCATTTTTACTGTATAATGTTCCATCCGACAAGATGAAAACCTAATTTTTTTGGTTCTGGCGGCAAAGAAAAATCGTCATCGTAAGTGCATGATGGAGTGTTCGCAGAATACGTTCCACCATTTTGTGCTGTACCACCATTTGCATCCCATACAAGATAGATATCATTAGCCTCCCAATGGGCTGTGCACGTGACGTTCTGCGCAAAGTTCCATGTGCCACTGGCTGCACTAAGACCACCGGTGCAAGACCAACCATTAATATAACTGTTGTCCAAAGTATCAGCATGATAACCTTCTAATTTACAAACAGACGCAACACTTCTTAAAGAATAAGACTGACCCGTAGTATACGTATCAGCATGATTATTCTGGGCCGCAGTGACGTATGTCGCAGGACTTGTGGACGCGTCACCTTCATTCCCAGAGCATATATATGTAAGTGTGTATTCGCCTTCTGCCCATCTTGCATACCATGTCGTTGTAAGACCATCTGTATTAATCTGGGTGCTTGCCACATCATTATTATATATGAATTGACCGTTTGCTTCTACAACCTGAACGCCGCCCGTTGCTGGTGTTGTCCAAAAACCTTGGAAATTATAGCCTGATAATTCTGGCAATCTTGTCAAACTTGTTAAACGGTTAGATGTTGTATAATTAGATAATGTATTAGCGGTTGCCTGCGAATTATACAAACCGACACCATATACACTATATAATGGTGTTGGGGTTGCAGTCACACTTGCCGTATTAACAGCAGAACCGTTATTGCTTGTGAACCTGTTGCTGTTTAATGTTATCGCGCCACTTATTGCCGGACGCCATACAGAACCGAAACTGACCGGACCAGTATATGTTTCAAGGGTCGATACGTCGCAATTCGCCGTATCAGTACCTGCTGGTATGGCAATTGGAGTATCCGCAAAAACAGGACACGCCATACACAACACTAACCCCGATGTCAAAAACAGTCGTTTCATAAAAGGTTCCTCGTATAATTATATTGTATCATACAAAAAGGGCTTTCCAAAATCTAAAACGCAAATTTTTTTATCCGGGATTTTACAGAATTTTTTATAAAAAAATCCCCCGATTTCCGGGGGATTAGCGCGCAAACTGAATTATTTTTTACGCGGGTGTTTGACCGCTGCCTGGGCCGCTGCAAGACGTGCAATTGGCACACGGAAAGGTGAACAAGACACCGAATCGAACCCACATTTATGGAAAAATTCAATCGATTCGGGATCACCACCATGTTCGCCGCACACCCCAAGGTGAATCTTATCGCCTTTGGTCGCACGTGCCTTGGCCACAGCGTCTTTAATCAAAAGACCGACACCCAATTGATCAACCGAAGCAAATGGGTCAGCGACGTAAACACCGCGGGCGCGATATTCGTCCAAGATTTTGCCTGTGTCATCACGGCTCATTCCCAATGTTGTTTGTGTCAAATCGTTCGTTCCAAATTCAAAGAATTCGCAACTTTCCGCGATTTCATTTGCCAAAACTGCCGCACGTGGCAATTCAATCATTGAACCAACATGGTATTCAATTGAATCGCCTGTTTCTGCGAACAAAGCCGACGCTGTCGCGTCAATAACAGATTTAACAATATCAACTTCTTTCTTGGAACCAACAAGTGGAACTTCGATTTCTGGATGAACAGACACACCCATCTTTTTGCATTCGATAGCCGCAGACAATATTGCGCGTGTTTGCATTTCACAGATTTCTGGGTATGTAATCGCAAGACGGCAACCACGATGTCCCAACATTGGATTTTGTTCCTTTAATGCTTCGGCACGAGATTTTACAAATTCCACAGATTTGCCGATGTGTTTTGCCAATTCTTCCATATCAGCCGCAGTATGTGGCAAGAATTCATGTAATGGTGGATCAATCAAACGGATTGTGACTGGCAGGCCATCCATAATTTTGAACAATTCAATAAAGTCAGCACGTTGATATGGCAAAAGTTTTTCCAGCGCAGCGCGTCTGCCTGCTTCATCATCAGCCAAAATCATTTCGCGCATATCTTGGATACGTGATGGGTCAAAGAACATATGTTCTGTACGCGCCAAACCAATACCTTCGGCACCGAAATCACGCGCCTGTTTTGCGTCTTTTGGTGTTTCAGCATTTGCCTTAACCTTCAAATCTTTGATTTCATCAACCCATTTCATCAAAGTACCAAAGTTTCCAGTCAATTCCACAGACACTGTCGGGACAGCACCTTCGATAATTTGACCCTTAGCCCCGTCAATAGAAACCCAATCACCTTCGTGAATAACCACGCCAGATGTAGTTTTCATTGTTTTTGTTTCATAATCTATCTTAATATCAGGCGAACCAGACACGCATGGTGTTCCCATACCACGTGCCACAACCGCCGCATGCGAAGTCATTCCGCCGCGTGCAGTAATAACACCTTGGGCTGCGTTCATACCTGCGATATCTTCTGGTGAAGTTTCAACGCGGATCAACATAACCTTTTTGCCTTCTTTCTTCCAACTTTCTGCATCTTCGGCATTAAACACAGCCATACCAACCGCCGCCCCTGGGGATGCTGGCAATCCAGTTGCGATAACTTTCTTTTCAGCCTTTGGATCCAACATTGGGTGCAAAAGGTGGTTTAATTGGTCAGCACCAACGCGTAAGATTGCTTCTTCTTTGTTCAATAATCCCTCTTCCACCATTTCCACAGCCATACGAACGGCCGCTGCGGCAGTTCTTTTACCGTTTCTGCACTGCAACATCCACAATTTTTTATGTTCGATAGTGAATTCCATATCTTGCATATCTTTGTAGTGTTTTTCCAATTTATTGCGAACATCTACCAATTCAGCATAAACTTCTGGCATGGCTTCTTCCAAAGATACACGACCAGAACCGTCTTTTGCCATAGGCTGAGGTGTTCTGATACCGGCCACCACGTCTTCACCCTGGGCATTAATCAAATATTCGCCATAGAATTTGTTTTCACCGGTTGCTGGATCGCGGCTGAAACACACACCAGTTGCGGAATCATCACCAGAATTACCAAACACCATCGCTTGGACATTCACAGCTGTTCCCCAATCGCCAGGGATATTATTCAATTTACGATAAGTTATTGCTTTTTTAGACATCCAAGAACCAAATACAGCGCCGATACCCAATTTCAACTGTTCCCAAGGATCTTGTGGGAATACTTTACCGATTTTAACACCGATTTCTTTGAATTGTTCGACCAATTCTTTCAAATCATCTGCTGTTAATTCTGTATCGACTTTATAGCCTTTATCTTCCTTCATCTTTTCCAAAGTGTGTTCGAACAAATCGATATCAGCGCCCAAAACCACATCTGAAAACATCATAATAAAGCGACGATATGAATCATACGCAAATCTTTCATTATTCGCAGCACGGGCCAAAGCCTTAACAGTTTCGTCGTTCAAACCCAAATTCAAAACTGTATCCATCATACCAGGCATAGAAACACGCGCACCAGAACGAACTGATACCAACAATGGATTTTCGTTATCAGCAAATTTTTTACCCATAATGGATTCGATATGTGCGATACCAGCACGAACCTGATCCATCAAATCAGTTGGATATTGTTGCCCGTTTTCATAATAATATGTACAAACTTCTGTTGTCACTGTGAACCCAGCAGGCACAGGCAACCCAACCAAATTCATTTCCGCCAAATTAGCGCCTTTGCCCCCCAACAGATTACGCATATCTGCGCGACCCTCAGCGGCACCATTTCCAAATGTATAAACCCATTTATTTGCCATGGTATCTCCTTTGATATATTAATTAGCATTCATTAAACCGGGCGTATTTTGATAAAAAATATTATCAAAATCAAGAACAAAATCGTATATACACACAAAGAACGCTTATTCGTGAACTGCTAACGAAGTATTGACTTTTCAAGAATAATCGGCTAATCTGTAGCTGGTTTGAAGAGGTGGACAAAAAATGGAAAAACTATCTTCTGTGATGAAAAAGCAGATAATGGAAAATATGTTCGTCAAAAATTACAAGCGCATGTGGCCATATGTAAAACCCGTATGGTTTCGCGCACTTTTAACTTTGCTTTTGGCGATACCTGTTGGTTCTATGGACGCGCTTATTGCGTGGGCGATTAAACCTTATACAGATGCTGTTATGGTTGAACAAAACATGGTTGCAAGTTGGTATATTCCAATATTAATTGTCGGATTTACTGCTGTCCAGGGTGGATTAACATATACATTAAATTATTTGAATACATGGGTTGGTGGCAAAATCACTAATGCCTTGAAATATGATTTGTTCAAAAAAATGCTGACTTTTGAAACAGAATTTTTTACTTCTAAAAATTCTGGTGAAATATTGATAAGATTTAATTCAAATGCTGACACGGCATGCGCCGGTCTTTTGACCAATCTTAAATCTTTTGTACAAAAGTTTTTTACAGGGCTTTCACTTACAGTCGTATTGTTTCTTAATTCATGGCAATTGGCTTTGGTGACAACTGCGATTTTATTGTTTGCTTTCTTGCCAATGGCATCATTGAAAAAGCGCGTATCGCCTGTTATGAATAACGCAATGGCGATTGCTTCTAATTTGACGACAAAATATAACGAAACATACGCTGGGAATAAAACAATTATTTCTTATAATTTGGAAAAATACCAAGAACAAAGATACTTTGATGTTTTGGGCCAACACTTTAATTTGCAGATGAAAGTGTTTCAAAAAACACGTTGGTTAACGCCTGTTATGCATATCATATTGTCGGTTGGTATTGCGTTGGCGCTTTGGTTTGGTTCGCACCTTATTTTGACAGGCCAATTAACACCTGGTGGATTTGTATCTTTCTTAACCGCTTTGATTTTGTTGTATCAACCAATGAAAAGCATTGGCAGCACATACGGTTCTGTGATTATGTCGTTTTGGGCAATAGAAACATGTTTTGAAATGTTGGATGCCACACCAAAGATAACAGACAAGAAAGATGCGATTGAAATGCCAAAAACACATCAACAAATTAAATTTGAAGATGTTTCATTTAACTATATACCTGATGTACCAGTATTGAAAAATATCAATTTAACTGTGAAACGCGGTGAAACTATTGCGATTGTTGGTAATTCTGGTGGCGGAAAAACAACATTGGTTAATTTGTTGCCACGTTTTTATGATGTGACAAGTGGCGCAATAACAGTTGACGGTGTTGACATTCGTAATTTCACATTGAAATCATTGCGTCAAAATATCGCAGTTGTATTCCAAGACAATTTCTTGTTTGACGGAACAATTCGTGAAAACATATTGTTGGGTGATGAAAATGCAAGTGAAGAACAATTGGAGCGCGCCGTGAAATTGGCGTATCTGGATGACTTTTTGAAAACATTAAAAAATGGGATTAACACACACATTGGCGAACGCGGAATATTATTGTCAGGCGGCCAACGTCAACGTGTTGCGATTGCGCGTGCTTTCCTAAAAAATGCGCCAATATTGGTATTGGACGAAGCAACAAGTGCTTTGGATAATAAATCCGAAGCGGTCGTTCAAAAAGCAATTGAAAACCTTATGCATGACAAGACGGTGTTTGTTATCGCACACCGTTTATCAACAATCCGTAATGCAAGCAAGATCATTGTTGTGAATGACGGTCAAATTGTTGAAACAGGAACACACGAAGACTTGTTAAAGGTTGAATGTGGGGCATATAAAATGCTTTATGATATGCAATTCAAAACAAAAGAAGATTAAAAAACGACCCATTTGGGTCGTTTTTTAATTAATCCGCAGGTGTGAACAAGGCGGCGCGAAAGGCCGAATTCCCGCGGACGTAGTACGCGCAATACGGCGCACAGTTGTCCGCGCAAGAGGACGCGGATCCGTCGTTGCGGAACACCCAAGCAAGGGACGACAAAGGCCTTTGTATCGTACTTTGGTTCGACGCTTTATAACCTGTTGCCTGACACCAGCAATATTTCTTTTCTTCGCTGCTATGTGCAGTGTCATATGCGTTCATTTCATCTAATGTCGCGGTAAAATCACTTCTGTTCGCTGCTGGCCAGTTCCCAATATGATGGTCACCCGGCTTTGCTGTGCAGTGTGCCATGCCGTACACTGTTCCGTTTGTGAAATTTTGCTTCCATTCGTATTGTTGTAATTCCGTGAATATTGGATTGCTGCACTCAACCGTGTGCCATTCGGTATCATATGAACGACAATAATCACTATGATTACTTAGATTTTCACCAATACCATATGATATCGCTGTCGCAGAACCTAATGACAATGTACTAAATTCTACTTTTGGACTTACTGTCCATCCCGTAAATGTATATCCTGTTCTGCTTGGGTTTGTTGGACGTGTTAATGAACCAGAATATTCACAATCATCTATTGCATCTGTGGGATTTATCATCGTGTAATTACTGTACCAACGAAGTGGAACTGTATTTGCCTCCCACTGCGCTTGAAGGTTTGCTGTACCTTCATAACGATGCAACGTCGGTTCGACGCACTGCGCCGACGATGCATTTGATGCGATATCGGCCGCAAATACGGCATTTGCGTACATCACAACCGGCAAACACGATAAAAACACTCTTCTCATACTTGTCCCTCTTTTTCCAAATGACAGACCGCCTGAAAAAATCGGGCGGTTGGAGGTTAGTAACAATCTAAGAGAATTGTGCGCTTATTGTGCTTTCGCATTATTCACGACCCTCCAACCATGACGTTGGAGAAGTTTTACATCCGCTGCCTCAGATGCCCTTAGACGGGTTACTACACCCCATCAAGGAAAAAGACTTTTCCCTGACGTGGTGTATTATATCATAAATTTTTTTATAAGGAAATAAAAAATTTCAAAATTTTTTTATTTTTTTTCAAACAAATTTTCTGGCTTGCCCAGATTGCATATAGCATAGATAAGGTCTATTAACCACCAAATTCCAGTAATTACAATTCCAAACACACTAAGTGTTAATACCAACATAACAACCGCCGATGCTGTTTTGCCGGCATAAAAACGGTGTGCCCCCAAAAGTCCCACGAACCAAAGCAACAAGAAATAAACAATTACTGATTTATTCAAATCATATTCGACATATCCGCATTTTGGACATGCTTTTGCCCTATCAGAATGTTTTGCCCCACATTCACGACAATAAATCATCGCCATTTTTTACCCCTATGTTTTACTATATTTTATATGTGAATTTATTCTATCACAAAAAACATTAAAATAAAAGTCTTGTTTATATACCTAAATCGCGATATAATGTGACCGAGTGTGAAACATAAGGAGAAAACACATGAAATCAAATATAGTTTTAACAAGTGCAGCGGCTTTGCTGATTTCCGTTGGTGCAAACGCTTTGGAATATCATCCTTTTGTCGGTGCATCTATGGGATTACAGGGCGTATCATATTCCAACCATGGCAAGGATGTAGAAAAAATTAAGGGATGGGATTTCCCAACAGATTTTTTTGTATTTGGTCTTGAAACTGGTGTTCGTGCTGGTTCTTATTTTGATATTTACAACGGCGGTCTTACTTTAAGTGCTACAAAGACCACATATTCTAATATCAACAAAAAATTTGTAGATTCACGCGAAGCACGCGCTGACCAATTCAATATGGCTTTGACATACGACAGCTATATCCGTATCAGCGGCGATAAAGAAAATCGTATTGACCTTGTTCTTGGCGCTGGTCTTGGCACAATGGCATATCATATTGCCCCTGTGAATGGCGATTCTTCAACAAAATGGTCTTTTGCCCCAGAAATCAAGGCTGGGTTAGACTTTGAATTGATTGAACATTTGGTTTTGTCTGCTAATGTCCGCGCGATATTCCCAAGACGTCCAGATTACGAAGCTGGTGTGACTTATATCACTGGTGGTGCAATCAAATACATATTCTAAGAATCAAAAAACAGAATAAAAAACGGCCCAAACGGGTCGTTTTTTTTATTGATAATACCAAAGATACACTGCTATAATTCAGTATAATTACAAAGGATTATCAAATGGTAAAGAAAAAACAATTTTCGTCGGCGACCTCAAAATTAAAAAAAATAATTCTTGGTGGACTTTTGGTTTTTGGCGTTCATAGTGCGACAAATGCGCACACTGAAAATGCTGGCAAACCACAGACCAAAACAAAGACAACTGCTGTTAAACCTAATGTCCGTCATGGAAAAACAATATCTTTAACCCAACAAACAAAAGCTAATTTTGACCCGATAAAAATTAATACTATGAAAGACATGGAAAAATTATTTGATATGTCTTTGAATATCATTTTTGCTGAATTAATTTTGGAAGAAGTTCCAATGGTTAACGCATATGATGACCAGGGTAAATACAAGGGAACAAAAAATACTTTGGGAACGGGTTCGACATTTGCCCCCCTTGATTTCAGCAAATACGCTGACACAGCGACCAAGTGGTATCATCTGGCTTCTAATCCAAAAACATTTTCCAACAAAACTATATCACACGAAGATATGTTAAAATTGGTTATTGGTTGGGGTAAATACAGAAAGTTGACCCAAAATCCAGAAACAAAAAAATTCGATAAAAGAAAAACTGTGTTGGCGCGTATGTTCGGTTATTTACAGGGCTGTTCTTTGCGTCCAAACGAATTTGCGGCTTTGTTTTGCGCCGCGTATAATAACGAAGGAAACATTATAAAACTTTGCCCTTTTGTTCATGATAATTACAAAAATCCAATTGCATGCGCTAATAAAATTATGACATGGTGTCAAACAGGGCCTGCGAACGGTGGAACAAAAGACAGATGTGAATTCGAAGCTTTGGTGTATTTGAACGTTAACGGTTTCTGCGAAGCGATGATGGAAATGTACGCTTGCCCACGCAAAACTTCGGGCAGTTCTTGTATAAATGTATCCGGTGTGGTTGCGCAAACTTTGACAAGTAAAAATTACAAAACATTTTCTGATGATGCGAAAAAGAAATATACTTCTGTGGTATATAGCAACGGAATTGGACCTGCGACAATTTGTACAAAGTTAAAATCTTATTTCAAAAAGAATCCTTTGACTTTGTCAACAACAAACAAAGGAAAATCTTTACAGGCCCAATACGAAGCCGCAATTGTATTATACAAACAAGGCGATTTTAAGGGCGCATTGGCAAAGTTCTTGGAACTTGAAGCCAAGGGTGCGCTTGGTTGCGATTTATTGAACGATATTGCGATTACTTATCAAAAGTTGGGTCAATATAATAAATGCATTTCTTATTGTCAAAAGATTCTTAAAACAAGTGAAAAGAAAGAATATGCCAAGGCTTGTTATAACGCTGGTATCGCATATGAAAAACAAGGCAATTATGACAAGGCTATAACAAATTATACTATGGCGTTGAAATATTATAACGATTATGGAATCACATCAGAAGACAAAAGTGTAGATTACAAGAAAATATATAACAACGCTATTACACGCGCAACAGAAGCAAAAAGACACCAAAGCACACAAAAAACAAGATAACAAAACGCCCGATTGGGCGTTTTTGTTATTTTTGTAACGTATTATTTAAATATTCAATTATCAGATTGTCCTTCACAGACATATTTTGCTTGGCTTTTTTGTATTCTTCATTATATGCTTGTGTTTCTAATTTTTGTTCTAATGCTGGTTCTAATGTATTATCAACAAAGCGAGAAAAATCACCCAAAGGCCCACAGTTAAAAAGCGTATCTTTTGTATCATATTCTATAACGGTATCATTGATTTTCAATATTTTACGAAATGAAGATTCTAAAGATTCTTTTTTATATTCAAATAAAACGCCACCTTTTACTTTTTTTACGGTGTATTTTTCTATTTCAAAAACGTTAATTCCATCGCCATACGTTTCTTCCAATGTAACGAATACTTTTTTATTTTTAGGATTCAAAATTTTCACTAACGCTTGTTGAACCGCTATATTTGGATAATATTGTTGTGTCATAAAGAACTCCTTGTTCTGGGCTCATTTTACTAAGCAAATCGACATAGTCAAGTTTTTTAAGCATAATGTTATCGAACCCAAAAACTTCGTTTTGGCGATTTTTATGATTTTTCTTAATTGTTCATCTGCGGATTGGTCATGCGCATCTGCGATGCTCTGACCTATCCCTCACCATCCGCCGTTAAAATCAAAAAATCCACCGCTTGGTGGATTTTTAAAATTTTAATCTGGCGGGCTAGTATTCTGTTGTGAACTTTCCTATATTTAAATATGCAAACACATGGAAATTGACATATTATGAGAGAAGTATCCCAATATTATAAAAACTATTCCCGAAAAAATTATCGAATTGACTAACATTATATATAAAGTATAATCAATGCAAAAATACGGAGATGTTTATGGATAACCCTATGTCGGAAACTCAAGTTGACGCTTTAATAAAAGTGGTAACACAGAAATTAAACGGTAATATTTTTTCACTACATTTAAAAAAGACAGTCACAGAAACACCACAAAGGGTTTTTTGTGTTTATGAAGTTTATGATAAAAACGACGGTTCTGATTATATTGCGACATACGTTACAACTATAGGTAACCAAGTTATACAAATAAACAAAAATATAGTACAGGAAGTGGATAAAAATATAAATTGTGGGGTTGTATTAAGGCCCGATATCAGGTTTGAAAGCATGAACATGATAGATGTAGATATACCTGTTGAAACATACATTCAAATTGTTGAAAACATACTTGGAATAGAAAAAATTCAAAAAATAGCGCAACGTACAAAAAAATATCACAAACAATGGATTGCAGAACGTTTCATGCGTTTGTATTAATAGATGATATTGTTATATAAAAATGTCCCAATTGGGACATTTTCCATTGGTGGCGGATGGTGAGGGGCGCCTCGATGCGCAATAACAAAAATCTATAAAAATCTTGTTCCTGCGATTTTTATGATTTTTCTAATTGTGTATTCTCGTATTCGCTCGCTCGGCACTGCGTGCCGGCTGTGCGGCAATCGTAACGATTTCACCGCACTCTGTTTGTGAAATCTACTGCTTGTCGAACCCCAGTCCGTGGGTTCTTTTATCCCGAACCATACGTGACAAAAATAAAATGCCCAAAGGGGCATTTTGTTTTTGTGGCGGATGGTGAGGGATTCGAACCCCCGGACGAGTTGCCCCGTCAGCGGTTTTCAAGACCGTCGCATTCGACCGCTCTGCCAACCATCCATAACTCTTTTCGCGACGCTCTTTCAAACCGACGGTTTTGGTAATGCGCAAACTTTGTTTGCTCTTACCTCGCTTCGCAGTCAAGACACGTCGCCATTATCCCACTGCTACCAACCATCCATAACTCTTTTCTTTACTAAAAAAGCAAGCATAGTTTATAGTTTATAACACAAAAAGTCAACTTAATTATTCTTGCTTTTTATCGCGATGGTAAATACCACCACACCAACAACGAACATCAAGCCTGAAAGCATCTGGCCCATTGTCAAACCCCACGAAGTCAAAAAACCAATTTGTATGTCTGGTTGACGAAATTGTTCGCAAAAGATTCTGAACACCGCATAAAACATACAAAGCAGACCACTTATCGCACCAGGCTTGGTTTTCAAACTTGTTTTTGTATAAAGCAACCACATTATGATAAACAGAGCGATGCCTTCAAGCGCAGCCTCGTACAAAGGACTTGGGTGGCGCGGATATTCTGGCCCACCAACAAAGACCACACCAAGTGGTGAATTTGTTATACGACCCATAACTTCCATATTTATAAAATTAGCTATGCGTCCCAATCCAATTCCAATTGGCGCGACTACTGATAAAATATCCAGTACACGAAATGAATTGCGCACCAAAGATTTATCCGCGAACTTTTGTTTTTTGACAAATAAAAACGTTGAAAAAATCACACCAAGCAACCCACCATGAAAACTCATCCCGCCGTGCCAAACTGCCAATATTTCCAATGGGTGCGCGGCAAAATAAGGAAAATTATAAAACAACACATACCCAAGTCTTCCACCAATAATAACACCCAAGACTATATAAGTTAAAAAATCATCCAACTGCTTTTTTGAAAAAAAGATTTGTGAATTATCGCGACGTGTAAAATATTTAAACAAATAATAACCGATAACAAACCCGGCGATATATGCCAGCGCATACCAACGAATTGGCAAACCAAATACAGAAAAAGCAACTGGGTTAATAGGGTTAAGAACAATAGCCATAATTAAAATTCCTTTTTCAACATTTTATTATTAAAAAGGAATTATTTTCAACCAAAAATTAAAGCCGCCAAACGGCGGCTTTATCTTAAAAATTATTTTGTTTTTGGGATATTGAACATTTCGCGTTGTTGTGCAATTGTAGCAGTTAAATCTTTTTCAATTTGGCAAAGTCTTGTCAAACGTTTCATATCTTCTTCGCTTAAATCTCTACCCCTTTTAATCAAAGATTCTCTTTCTAATTGCAATTCTTCTTTCTTTGATTTAACTTCTGTCAACTTTGTTTCAAGACCACTAATCAAAACACGTTTTTGACCTTTGACTGTCAATGGTCCCAATCTGTCGTGACGATATTCCATTTCTACTGCTGCGATGTTTGTCATATCTGTTCCTTTTGGTTTGGTTAAATATTACAAAGATATTATAGTTGACAATATTTTATTTGTCAAGTGTTATAAATAAAAAAGTTTTTATATCGCTTGAATTATTACCCATCGTGTATTATATTTCGCTTTGTAAACAACAAAACACAGGAGAAAACAATGATTAAATCTGTTTCAAAAGTTGGCGGTGGCATAGAATCATATCTTAAACGCATATTCGGTCTTATGACAGGGGCGGTTGCTGTGACGGCTTTGACTACTTTCATTATGTTGGCAACTGGCGCATGGACTGCGTTAATCAGCAATGGTGGTTTATCAGCAACATATTATATTATCGCATTTGGTGGTTTGGGATTGTCCATTTGGGCCCAGGCACGCGCTTTTGCTATGAAACCTTCGACTGCAAAAATATTATTGTTTTTGTATTCAATTTTGATGGGTGTCGCAATTACACCTATGATTTTGGTATCAAGTCCAATGTCAATCATAATGGCGCTGATTTTGGCGGCTGTGATGTTTGCCTGTATGGCGATATTTGGCTATAAAACAGTCAAAGATTTATCTTTTCTTGGAACATTTTTGTTTATCGGCATGATTGGTTTAATCTTGGTCGGTGTTGTATCTATATTCACAGGCCCATTGGGTGTTGTATTCAATCAAATAGTATGCCTGATTGGTGTTTTAATATTCGCACTGTTCGCAGCGTATGATATGCAAAACTTAAAGAACGCATATTACACATTGGGCAATGGCGAACAAAAAGATCAATTGGCTGTGCTTGGCGCATTGCACATGTACATTTCTTTTGTTGCAATGTTTGAATATATACTTGGCTTGTTAAACAGCAGAAATTAAATAAAAGGAAATTAAAATGGCTTATAAAATAGACAAAACAAAATGTATTGGTTGCCATACTTGCATGGGGGTATGCCCGGCGATGGCTATATCCGATGATGGAAACGGCAAATGCCAGATAGACAAAACAAAATGCATGGGATGCGGTACTTGTGCTGCTGTATGCCCTGCGAATGCAATTGAAATGGACATATAAAAAATTAAGGTTATAAAAAATGCCAGCAAAATCGGTTAATGACATAGTTGCACTTTGTAAAAGACGCGGATTCATCTTTACAGGTTCAGAAATTTATGGTGGGCTTGGCGGTGCGTATGATTACGGTCCATACGGTGTGGAATTGATGCGTAATGTTCGCAACGCTTGGTGGAACGCGATGATTTACGCAAGAAACGATATCGAAGGGCTTGACGCTGCTTTGATATCTAACCGTTTGATGTGGAAATATTCCGGGCATGAGGCTGGCTTTTCAGACCCATTGGTTGAATGTAAAAAATGCGGTGCCCGCATGCGCCAAGATAAAATGAAAGACCCAACAAAATGCGACAATTGTGGCAGTACGGAAATAACTGAACCACGCGCATATCAGTTAATGATGGGTTTATCTATTGGTGCGACTGCTGATGGCGCAATTAATGCTTATTTACGTCCTGAAACAGCAACAACAACTTATGTAAATTTCAAAAATGTTTTGGATGCCAAGCCACATAAATTGCCTTTTGGAATTGCCCAAATTGGCAAGGCTTTTCGTAATGAAATTTCACCACGCGGATTTGTATTTCGTATGCGCGAATTTGAACAGGCAGAAATGCAATACTTTGTAAATCCGGCTGAAGACGAAAAATATTTTGAATATTGGAAACAGACAAGATTAGATTGGTGGAAAAATGCGCTTGGCATACCGGCGGAAAAACTTCGTTTCTTGCCACATGAAAAATTGGCACACTATGCCAAGGCCGCGGTTGATATTGAATATGAATTCCCAGATGGATTTGACGAAGTCGAAGGTGTTCACAACCGTCAAGATTTCGATTTGGGTTCACACACAAAATCACAAAGTGAATTTAACTTGTCTGCCCGTGTTCTTGAAAACAAAGATTCAACAACAAAACTTTTTTACAGCGATGCACAAACTGGTGAAAACTTTGTGCCTTATGTAATTGAAACCGCAATGGGCGTGAATCGTGCGATGTTGGCATTGATGATTGAAGCCTATACAGATGAAGACCTTGGCGATGGCAAATCACGCATTGTGTTAAAGTTAAAGCCATGGTTATCACCGGTCAAGGCGGCTGTGATACCACTTGTCCGCAACGTTCCTGAAATTGTTGATTTATCGAACAAGTTGGTTGATGATTTACGAAAACTGGGGATTGGAAAAATAGAATTGGAAAATTCCGGCAACATCGGTAAAAACTATCGCAGACACGACGAAATTGGCACACCTGTTTGTATAACAGTTGACCATCAAACATTGGAAGATGGTACTGTCACATTGCGTTATCGTGATACAATGGAACAGATTCGTATAAAGATGGATGATGTCGCGACAAGGTTGATGGAAATTGTTAAACATTAAACTACTATAAAAAAGCCCTTGAAAAAGGGCTTTCTTTATGCGGCATATTGATTTTGTCCTGCCATTAATTGTTGCATCATTTTTTGGATATTATTTTTCACCAAATCAAATTCAAAAGTTTGTGGTTTTTTGGTAATTTCTTGACGTGGCATATATTTCTTAAACATATCATCCAAAGCATGTTTAGATTCTGATAATGTTTTATTTCCATAATCAAAGAAACTTTTTTGAAAACGTTCGTTTAATTTTTCGTCCACATAAGGATTCGTCATTATTGACTTTGCGATTTGACGACGAGTTTCTTGATGGAACTTTATTAATTCAGCATTGATTGGATGATTGGCGATTTTCATCTTTGTCGTAACAAAAGCATCCATTTGAGAAAGCGCCTTTTGCCAAGACACACCAAGTGTTTTACCCTGTCCCCAATTTATTGAAGTAAAAGCATAAAACATTTTGACATATTCTTGTTTCATTTTTTTTATTACTTCTGGTGGTAATTTTGAAGAAACATTTTTCAATTCACCACCCAACATTATAAATTTTTTTTGCTGAAATTCTAAATCGAAATTTCTTTTTTCTAAATCATTCATCATGGCGCACCCCTTTGGTTTCCTTAGGTTTCTTGCCCCTACACATATGAATATAAGTTCCGTGTGTCATATTTCAAGTCTTATGTCAACATAAATTATCTTTTGACATACGTGGCAAAATATATAAGAATATATGCGCTGTATCGCAAAACATACTGTTGCCAATAATGGGCGGTATGGGTACAGCGCCAATCTTGCCAATAATGGGGGTTGGTTATTTCATCAAATAAAAAAGGAGAAATGGATGAAAAATTCTTTGAAATGTTTGATTGCGGCCACAGCATCTGTTGTTTCAAGTGGTGCTTTCGCTGTATCAAACATGGAAAATCCACTTTATATGCCTAAAAATAGAGAAGTGTATTTGAAAACAGGCGCTGCTGTGATGTACAAAAGAACAGACAGCACAGATGCTTTGATTGCAAGGGGTCTTGCACACACAAACGAATTTCCTGTATGGCGTTTCAGCGAAGATATGGGTTATGGTATAACAGACAGGTTGACCGTACTTGGCCGTTTTGGTTATACTCATGACGATGATATTGACCGCAAGGGCATGCATCGTGGCCGCATTGGCTTGATGTATCGCGTTTTGGAAGAAACAGAACCTGTGGTTTGGGATATATATGGCGAAATGTTCTTGTCTGGTATTACACCGATGAAGGGGACTTATACTGCACGTGGTTTCAAATTTGATAATTATTCACACGGTCGTTATGGTGCGATATTTGGAACACGTCTTGGTAAAACTTGGGATAAGTTTACTTTGGCTGGACGCTTTGAATATTTACAAACATTTGGTAATCACAACAACAAAATTGCGATTGACCCTAATGCGCCTATTCCTGGTACAACGACACCATTGGTTGCTGTTGGTTTCCCAGACGAAATATCTGTTAACTTGAAATCTACAAGTGAACTTAGTTTTGGTTTTGATACTAACTATCAATTTAACGATACTTGGTCAATTGGCGGTGGTTTTGAATACTATGAACACGCTGATAACGGCGTAGAAAGTGTTCATACAAAAACATCAAACACTTCAATTGCGCCAGGAATCGCTCCTTCACCAGAACAAATCGCCCAAGGATTGGCGGAAAAGTTTTCTGACATGAAAGATGGCTGGGAAGAATATATTTTAAGATTAAATGTTGCTAATCAGGTGGCTGACAATATTCAATTGACATTGTTCACTGAATACACATTTGATGATTCTCACGCTAATTCTCAAAACGGAACTGACGTGAAATTAGAAGTTGGGTTAAGATTGAACGCAAGATTCTAATTCAAAAAACAAAAATTAATTTTATATCGGACATTAGCACCCTGGTTTCAGGGTGCTTTTTTGTTTTTTATCATTTTTGCTTTTTTAGGGCTTTTTTTAGATGCCGTTTTATGATATAATATGTGCAAAGGAAGTTTATATAAAGATGAAAAAGACTACGATTCTTGCGGCTTTGACAGGATTTATTTCGTCATTGCCTTTTGTGGCAGATGCCGCCTATCCTGTGTATAATCCACAACAATTGGCGCGTCAGGGCTATGTCATAAATAACCAACCACAGATAACCGGACGAAATTCGAACATAACTTCACAGCAATTGGTTGCGGCGTCCAGTACCAATGGTCGTCCAATGACAACCAATGTTGGTGCAACAAATCCAAATCGTGTGACAGGTGCTTTGCCACGTGTTGGTTCTTCGGCAACAAATGCCGGCCGCCAATATTATCAGTCTACTGACTTTGACAGATTGGCAGACAGCGGTTTATATATCGGGCTTTCCGCGGCGTACAGCACAATGATTAAGGGTTCTATGTCTGCGGATTATGCCGGCGAAGACAATGCGTTTTTTGCGCCGGGGTCTTTCCGCATATCTGAATTTGCATCTGATTCTGTGATTCCTTTACAGGTTTCTGTTGGTGCGGCAATCAACAGTGATGTTCGCATTGACTTTTCATTTTTGCGCTATACCGGAATATCTTATGCTGTGAACGCCGAAACATCCCAAGGAAACGGTGAATACACAGATGCCAAGGTTAGTGGTGGCGCAATTACATCCAATTCAACAATGTTGAATGTATATTACAACATTGATTCATTCACAGGCTATGTTGCGGGCGGTTCTTTGCGTCCTTATGTTGGCGCAGGTGTCGGTATCGCGTTAAACACTATCGCCGATTATATCGTATTTGACGATACATTTTATGACGAAGCGAATGGCGACCCAGGAACAATTGAACCTGGTGGATTAACTGCTATTTCTGACGTATATGGATATCACAATGGTGGCACAACAGAACAATTGGCCTTTGCATTGGAAGGCGGTGTGACCACGGCCATGAGTGATGGGTTAAAATTAGATTTCTTTGTGCGCTATTCTCATTTGGGCAAAGTTAAAACATCTGGTTCAATCGTTGTGTCCCAGACCGAATGGTTAAGTGATGGTTCGGGCGACGAATACCCTGCCCCTTATGACAGCGTTTTCCATTACACAAACTGGACAGAAAGTGGGACTTTAAGCAGTCTTGATGTCGGTGCAAGATTAAGATTGGAATTTTAATAAATGACAAACAAAATATGTAAATTATCTTTGTTTTCCGCAATTTTGGCATGTATTTCGGCAATGCCAGTGGATGCGGCTGTAAAAACAAAAAATTCCAGCCATTCATACGCCGGATCTTATCAACAGGTAAATTCTTTACGTTATCAACAAGAATTAGCGGCAAACAGCGTAAGCGCAGCAGCAGCAACATTGCCTGTGATGGTTGACGACGAAAGATTGGCAAATTCTATTGTAAGTGGCCAAACCGGTGCCCCAAGTGTTTCCGAATTAGAAGCTTGTTCTTTGATTTACCCAAACGGCAATTTTAGATGGGGCATTCCAGAATACGGTATTCAAAAAGAACCACAATGTATTGCTGTCGTTGAATTGCGCGACGCACACACTAATGCTGTGTTGGCAACAACTACTGTTGCGGCAGGCCAGTCTATGAAATGCAACATAGATTATTTTCCATCTATGGGGTATAATATGGCCGCCTTGTCAAAGGTTGAATTGCCTGCTGATGCGGCACCAACTATGGAAGACGTCGAAGCAGTTATGAACGAAGAACAAAAGCAAAATGCAGGGTTAAAAATTGCTGCGGGCGCGATTATCGCGGGCGTTGCTGGTAATTTATTGGCACCAAAAGAAGCAGGTGCAAAAAGCGACGGCAAACTTCCAATTGGCACTGGCAAAACTCAGTTAAAAGACACTGCGATTGGCGCAGTGACGGGGGCCGGCATTATGGCAGCAAGTACTTATTCTGGCAAAGTGGCCGGCGATACAATTAAATCAACTGCTGTTAATGCGGCATCTGGTATGATTATTGGAAATATGTTGGCGGGCGCAAACGGTGGCGATGGTGTATTGGCAACAACAAAGTGTTCTGTGGGTGGCGTTGAACACGACTGTGTTATCGGTAATGTTCAAAAGGCCGGTGATAAATTAGGACCTGATGACGACAACGAATTTTATATCATATCTATTAACGGAAAAACTGTTAAGGGATGTAAAGAGGTAAATGAAAAAACCAAATGTACAACACGTTCTGTTAATCTTGTTGATGTGATGGTAAAAAAGAAAGGCGAAAAACCTGTCAGTATTGAAAGCCTTAGAACAGGTTTCAGCGACCAGGCCAACAGCAATGTTATTAAATACGAACCTGTTGAAGGCGAAACAGATATTTATGAAGAAACAATCGACACAAATATCGGCAGTAATACGTTTTTCAAAATTGATAGTGCGAACAAGGCAGAAAAAGCTGAACGTGCCTATGCTGTGTTTGATACACCACTTAACAAGGCTTTGGGGTACAAAGCATCAGAATACAGACAACTTGCTGCTGCGAATCATCCAAAATTGTATTTCAGAAATTATGACGGCTCAGTTGGCAAAGAAATAGACAACAGCACAAACCAATACCGCTTTAATGCGGTATCACGTGATGCTGATGACGGTGGATTGGTTGATATGTCAAATCAGGCACGTGCCAAAGGAACAATCGTTGGAACAGCGACAGGCGGTGCTTTGGGTGGATTCGCCGGATACCAAGGCGCCAAGACAGAGGTCTCAGAAAGATGGACATCTGCTTTGCGTGAATACGAAGATTCTTTATCTAACTTTGTATGCGTGACCGGTGGGCGTTTCTTATCACAATACAATGATTACGCCGACATTCCATCGTTAAAGGTTGAACAGAAATAAAAAACGCCATTTCGGCGTTTTTTTATTTATGGCTGTATGCCAAAACCAATGGCACAAATTTATCACGATATTTTGCCGGGATTTTTTCGACAGGTATTAACAAAGAATTCTTTTGGCCTGCGGACATCTTTGGCAACTTTTCCCCCGTACGTGCGTTTATAATTTCGTCCAAAATGACTGAAACCTTTTCAGTGGTATAAGGCAAGATAAATTTAATTTCATCGCCCTGCTTTATTTCGTTCCGCAATTCCAGTGTTATGTTTTTATCGTCAGTTGCGGTTATAACACCTGCGGCATGCCAATCAGACACAGAGTGTGTAGATTCATAATCGTGTGCCTCTGGTGGCACAGGCCCATCAAAGAAAGCCGTTGTATAACCACGCGATTCCAAAACGTTCAAATCTTCCATAAAAGGCGTTGGGTCAAAATTTTCCGGGTCGCGCACATACGCATCAATCGCATTACGATACGCCCGCACCACAGAACCAACATAATATTCACTGCGATTACGACCTTCTATCTTTAATGTATCAGGCCCAGATTCAATCACTTCGCGAAGCCGCGGCATCAAACATAAATCTTTGGAATTCATAATATATGCGCCGCGTTCATCTTCATCAATTGGCATTTCGATACCTGATTCTTTTTCACGCAAAATAACATCGTATTTCCAACGGCATAATTGCGCGCACGCCCCACGATTAGATGGACGCCCAGTAATATAATTTGAAAGCAAACAACGTCCAGAATAAGCCATACACATCGCGCCATGAATGAATATTTCAAGTCCTATGTCCGGGCACTGTTCACGTATAGATTTAAATTCATTATGTGATACTTCGCGGGCAAGCACGCATTGAACCGCGCCAACATTTTGCCAAAACTTTACAGTGGATGCACTGCAAATATTCGCCTGGGTTGATATATGAATTGGAATATCAGGATGATTTTCTTTCAACCATGTAATAACACCAGCATCAGAAACTATTAAAGCATCAGGACGCAGATAATTCAAAACCTGACTTACACGTGGCATATTATCATAATCGCGATCATGGGCGAACAGATTAAACGCCAAATACACCTTTTTCCCATGTTCGTGTGCGAAATCAATCCCCTGTTTTACTTCGTCCACAGTGATTTTAGCACGCGCGCGCATAGAAAAGCCTGGCAATCCCGCATAAATCGCGTCTGCCCCGTAAAGAATCGCCGTTTTGAAAGCATCCAAAGTGCCACCTGGTGCCAAAAGTTCTGGTATTTTTTTCATAAAATTCATTGTAGCAATGATTTTTACGATTTCAATATTAAAAAAGCGGGCATTTTCGCCCGCTTTGGATTTTTGTTTTTTTCTGGGGTCATATTTAGCAAATTTTTAAAAAATATACTTGATTTTATAAAATAAAACATATAATATAAGAGCACCTTGCCGGTTTAGCTCAGCTGGTAGAGCATCTGATTTGTAATCAGAGGGTCGGGGGTTCAAGTCCCTCAACCGGCACCAGAAATTTTCGTTAATAAAGGCCCACCTTTTGGTGGGTTTTTGTTTAAGAAATATTCTTTTATTTTTTTCTTTTGCTCTTAGTTTTCGTGTTTTTTATTACATCCAAAATATTATCAAATGTTTGCTGGGTTTTTGGGTGGGCGGCAGCAAATTTTTGTATTCCAATCATAATTGCTGATGTGATAAATCTTTCTATGTCTTGTCTTGATATTATTTCATTGGAATTATTTTTTGTTGGCTCTGGGTGTTCTGTTTTTTCTTCGCATTTACATTTATTTGGACAAAAAAGCCGCCCGATTTCTGGCAACCACCAAACAAACAAAGCGACCAACATGGGCAACATTATACACAACAAGAAATATTTGAAATTATCAGTCCTACAAAAATTATGATTAAACACCGCAACACAATAATCTTTGATTTGTAATATTGTTAAAATCACAAATTCATACAAAGACAATACAGTAATAAAGATTTTTATTTTTCGCATACCATAATTATAACCACACAAAACGCATATTTTAACAGGACTGTTTTCCAAAAAATCGCATAATAAAAAAACCGTCAAAGACGGTTTTTAATCTTGCTTTTCCTTTTGTATCGCGTTTGCCACAGATTCTATCTGTAATAACTGATTTTCCAATGCGGCGCGTTCCGAAGATTTATAGCCTGTTTCACTTTCAACTTTTTTTTGTGCGGCATCTTCTTTGACAGTATTCTTTTTTGCGACCGCCGGACTTATCAAATTAGCATGTTGTTTTTGATCGTGTTCTGTATCGCCTTTTAACAACTTACTATTTCCAAAAAAGAACCAATCATCCATTTTAACCGCAGTCAATTGCATTACTGGTCTTGTTCTTGCATTTGCAATCCATGCCGGCAAACCACGTGGAACATCTGAATAATACCAAAGCATTCCCCAATATACAAATCCCATAACAATGATGCTTCGTATTATGCCGAATATAACACCCAAAGTTTTATCAACAACAGACAAAAAACTGTCTTGGATTCTTTCACGAATTTTATGGTTTATAAATCCAACTATGACCAATATGACAAAGAACACCAAGAAATAAGATACGACCAATGTGACCACTGTTGAATCTGGCACATCAAACCATTTCTGTAATTGTTTATCCAAGAAAGGCGACGCAAAACGCGCAGATATAGCAGCAACAATCCATGACAACGTGGCAATTGTTTCATACACACCACCACGAACAGTTGCCCAAATTGTAGAGGCCAAGACAACAAGTATGTAAATATAATCCAAAACAGTCAAATCAAACATCACAAAATCCTATTTTTGTTTTTTGAATACAACAAAAAACAACCCCAAGAACAAAAATATCGCAAAACCGATTAACAACACAGTGTCGTTCGATTTTGCGATTTTATTAATTAATTTTTTTTTGCTGGTTCTTGTTCAGAAATAGCATTTTTTCTGTCAGCATGTGCAGCGATAAAGGCATCTTTATCTTGTTCCAAAGCGGTCTTGTTCGCAGCAGCCGCAGCCTTTTGTTCATCTGTCAAATCAGCCTCAACCGCTTCGCGCCATTCCGCCTTAACAGAATCGGCATACCCCTGGAAACATTTATCACCAATCACAACCACTGGCACGCCACCTTTTTGATAACCACATTTGAACAAAGCATCAACAAAAGCCTGACGATTATCAACGTTTGTGACATTAACTTCTTTTACCTGTAAATTATCGTATTCATATATCAATGAAGAACCGATAAAATCGCGCGCATGATGGCAATGTGGGCATGTTGGCGCATAAAAAATAGTTATATCCGCAGCATTTGCGCCAAACGCAAAAGCACAACCAATCAAAGACAACATTAATTTTTTCATATTTAAAAACTCCTTTCTTGTTTCGTAAATTGATTATAGAAAAAACACAAGAATAAATGCAAGTACTTTTTGTTTTTTTCTTGCTAAAAAAACACAAAAAATATAAAATATTTTCATCGGGAAAAAGAGATGATATTCAATCACGATTTTTTTTGTAAATTCAGTATTACCACTTTGGTGATTATTATCACACCGGTATATGCTGCCGACCCAATTTTTATAAGTGGCAGACAAGAAACACTTCAAAGAACACGCATGTCAACCAGCACAAATGTTGATGCAACTGTGTCTTTATGCCCGGCTGGTCAATATGTGTATAAATGTGGAAATTATCGTGTTGGTTTTAATTGGTTAAAAAGTGCGACTTTGCCCGACCCAGTTTCAAACAATGAAATAACAACAAAAAATTATCATGTTGGAAATAATGTTCTTGAATTATTCGAACAGATGCGAACATTTTTTGGACACAATGCTAACACAGTCTTGTCTTATTATGACAGTGATGACAACATTCAATCCGCACAAGAATCAGTTTATGCCAGTGATAGAGAGGCGATATTAAACAACCTTTGTCATCCATCAAATTCTGTTATCACATGTGCGCCTTGCCCAAACGATGCTACTGTACAGGAATCAGTTGTTGGATTGGACGACGATAATTTAACTGTTCGCGGCACATGGCAATTCTTTACAATTGCAGATTGTTATATGCAAGAATTCGAAGATTCAACAGGTTCTTATTTTTATGTTCCTGACGAAGTACAAGATCCATCAAATTTAACCATTGAAAATGGCGAAAAGTGTTTTTACACGAACACAAATCCAGACGCTTTAAGCACTTTGAATGGCGACGCGATTGGCACATTTATACCTGGTCTTAATCTTTCACGCACAAATACAGAAACAAATGTTTCTATACCGTCTGTTAATTCAAACAAGAAAAAGCGTTAATTTCCGTGTGAAAGTATATGTAATAAAATACTTATAAAAAAGACGATTGTTATCACAGATAAAATTATTTTTTGTTTTCTGTGAGATTTTTCTTCTTCGCATTCGGCGCAAGGGCAATCGCGCAAAACCAAAATCCATGACAAGCCCAACATTACAGCCGAAAAAACAAAAATCCACGGTTCGACAGATTCAGGAATTAAAGAAGAATGTGCAACCTCTGGCGCGAACAAACCAATCAAAGATAATACTATTGGCAAAACACAGCAAAACAAATGCGGCAAAACAGACGCAACTAATCCAATTTTCACAGCTTTGTTTTTCATCGATATACCCTTTATTTTCACATACAATAATGAAAACTGATGGCGTCCCCAGCAGGACTCGAACCTGCATCTAATCCTTAGGAGGGATTTGTTCTATCCTGTTGAACTATAAGGACCTGTCCGCTCATTTTACATTAATAAAAAAATAAATCAACATTTAGTAATTGCAATATCAAAACCTTTTGTATAATATTGTGGGCAAAGGATTTTATTATGGCAACAATAACAAGACTTGATTTGGCAAATGCTCTGCGGGACCGCTTTGGTTTAACAGCATCTGATTCTTATAAAATGATAGATATTATATTTGATGAAATCGAACAATCTTTGATTAATGGCGAAGATGTTAAAATTACCGGATTCGGCACATTCAAGATTTTATCAAAATCTGCGCGTATTGGCCGCAACCCAAGGACAGGCGTACCGGCGGTAATTTCTGCAAGACGCGTTGCGACTTTTCACCCAAGTGCAAACTTTAAAAAAATTGTTGCAAAAAAATAAATTTATTAAAAAATCGCCCAAACGGGCGATTTTTTTATTACCACAATCTTACACGTTTTTCAGGCGCAATATACAGGGCATCATCAGGCTTTATATCATAAACATCATACCAGGCCTCTACATGCGGCAAGATTCCGTTCACACGCCAACGCGACAGCGAATGTTCATTTGTTTTTGTTAAACGCAATGCGTCTTCTTCGCGAATATTGCTTGCCTCTGTCATAGCATAAGCGATAAAAAATCTTTGGTCTGCGGTAAATCCATTTGCATCTTCGGACTTTTCACCAAATTTTTTATATGCATCAAAGGCAATCGTTACTCCACCATAGTCAGCCAAATTTTCACCCAATGTAAATTCACCATTTGCATGAACACCCGGTGCGACTAAAATATTATTGAAATGTTCCTTCATAATATTGGCACGTGTTTCAAATTGTTTCGCATCCGTATCCAGCCACCAATCTTTCATATTACCGTCCATATCAAAATGTCTTCCCTGGTCATCAAAACCATGTGTCATTTCATGACCGATAATAGATCCGATTGCACCATAATTAAACGCATCATCAGATTCCATATCAAAAAACGGATATTGCAAAATGCCCGCAGGGAAACAAATCTCGTTCGTTGATGGGTCGTAATACGCATTAACTTCGTGAGCATTCATATACCATATAGTTGGGTCTTTTTCTTTACCAACCTTGGCCAACCAGAATGCATCTTCAAATTCAGAAACGCGCATCATATTTTCATATAATGAATCGTTTTTAATTTCCAGTTTTGAATAATCACGCCATTTATCTGGATATCCGATTTTTGCACGGAAAGTATGTAATTTTTGTATTGCTTGCTTTTTTGTATCTTCACTCATCCAAGTTAAATTTTTAATTCTGGCTTCGTATGCACGTCCAAGATTTGCAACCAAATTTTCCATACGTTTTTTGTTTTCTTGTGGGAAATATTTTTTGACAT
>Ga0310786_10000658_pt1 | contig 55020 bp, 47 predicted proteins | sample AusTroGonzalo_MG_FD_203881 | JGI IMG/M metagenome (GOLD analysis project Ga0310786, IMG submission 203881) | Bovine rumen microbial communities from tropical cattle in Woodstock, Queensland, Australia - Gonzalo_03 (v2) (version 2) | ecosystem: Host-associated > Mammals > Digestive system >...
TGTTTTCTTTTCTTGCATATTCTTGCAATTTTGGCGACAAAGATACAAAAAAAAGAATGAAAAGTATCAAATGATGTGTGAAAAGAAAAAAATATTTTGTAAAATTGGATAAAACCGCAAACCTTTTGTAAATAAAGGCAGTTTGAGGGATTGAGGAAAAATCGGGTTACGAATAAGAGACGGTTCTCAATTCCGCATTCTGCTTTGATTTGCTTGTCAATGTAATCGTGCTATGCACGCTTTGTTAGTCAAAGAACTCCCGACGTTGAGCCACCAGCCTGTTTAATGGCTCATTGTCGGGGACAAATGTACACAGAATAATTGAGACGGCAAAATAAATTAGGACTTATTAGCAGTCCCCTTTACTTCCATATCGGTTCGCTTCGCCAGTTGCCTGTAAAGCCTAACTTGCCGTAGGGAATATCTTTGCTATTATCCAGCAGGGAAAGAATCTTTGCCTTGATTTGATTCTCTGCATATACAGCATTGCAGAGATAGAGCATAGCCGTGATAACTCCGTAGGGCTTCTTTTTCTGATTGTCTGTAAATGGGGTGTTTAACCACTTGTCGCGATGTCCCTTGATGTTCATAGGCTGCTTGGCAAGGCTCCTGTTCCAAAGACGCGAATGATGGGCGATGATGTTTCGCAAAACGGAAATTGCCTCTAACCAACTGGAAAGTTCCTTAGCAGAGTATAGTCCAAACTCGTTAGCAATAGTGGCGCGTTGGGGCAACTGACTCTTCAGGTTCTTGTACATCTTTGATAGTGTGCCGAATGTGGCAACTTCCAGTATCATCCATGCATCAGGATTGTCACCTTCCATTGACTCGCTATCCCAATTTGTGTGCTTGGCTATGTATTCTTTGGCAAAAGGCTCTGTACTACGTTCAAACTCATATTTGAGGTCAAGCACAAAGTCCTCGTAGTATTCCATCTTTTCAAAGAGTGATTCATCCAGATACCAAAGTCCACTATCCTTTGCCTGTGACAGATGGTTGATAATTTTAGCCCTCAGTGCGACCTCAATAATCTCAATGGCATCAAAAAGAATCAGACGGAGGCTACGGTCAAAGTTGTATCGTGCTATCACATCATCAAAAGAAGCATCTTCAAGGAAGTCATGTTCCGTTTCTACGTCAATCATATCCGTCCAATAGTATTTCAGACGGAAATAGCTGATATGCGACAGGCATTCCTTCGCATACTCCTCACTGTTGAACTGCATCCCTCTTGAACGGAGCAACTTGATTTGCTCTTCTATCGTACGTGGCTTCTGATTGCTCATTGCTGTCTATATAAAAAGGTGACCCGCCAGCAGATCTACGGGATGCCGACGGGTTCTGTTATCGTTTGATTCGGACTGTCTTATCCGAGAATCTTCTTCATTTCGGGTGCAAATATAATGCTTTTTCTTGAATTATGCAAGATTTCGATTAGTTTTTTGAAGAAATGATACCGAATGTGCTATCTTTTTTGTATTTTTGCAGCTGCATTCAGCAAAGAGTGCAAGGACATATTGCTCAATAGTCTCTCAATCACCACCTGAGTAAACGAGCAAACATCCTTTATTGGGACTGTTCCCCTATGGGCGCAGCTTTCCCATATTAGGATGTGGCTTGTGGTGAGCCGAGAGACGTATGGCGAAAGTCTGCGCCTCTTGTATTTAGTAACAAAATATGTCTATGAAGAAATCTATTTTATCATTTGCATCAATTCTACTATTGTTTTCATGTGGGAACAATAGCAGTCAAACCTCGTCATTTCAGAATAGTGAGAATTCATCATTTGTAGTCGTTGATACTATGGCGGAAGAAAACATTGCAGAAAACATTAGTGCGGAATCTGCCAGTAGTTCAAACTTACCTTATGGATATTCTAAAAGAAGATATACAGAATATCAACCCCAAAATGATATTGAGAGAAGATTGTTTGCAGACTTGAAGGAAATGACAGATGCAACCAATAAACTTGATTACAAAAAGGTGATAAGTCATTATTATCCCGATTTTTTTAAGTATCTACAAAAGCAGGTGCCTGACAAATCTATTCCTGAAATAAAAGCCAAATTTGAAAACTATCTTGAGCAGAACCTTTCGGAAAGGAACAAAGAATATACAAATGCTTGGCCAGAGGCTAAAGGAGTTGGTCTTATTGTCACAAACATTATGAATCGAGTCAAAGAAGGAAAGGGGCTTTTGTATTTATACGAATACCACACCTTCCTTTATTCTGAAACAGACACTATTGTCAAGGATGAAGCAGAATATTCAATAGCCGCTTCTTTGAACAATGGCAAGAAATGGTATAATTCTACAAATAGTATCGAAGAGAATTTCGAGATACTGGGTATAAGTTTTAGCAGAGAAGCGATTGATAAGGTATTAACGAAGGATTAGTTATGAGTACAACGGTTATTGTATTATTAATTTTGGCTGGCATTGTAGCCGCAATTATGTTGAACGCCCAAAATAATGCTTATAAGTCATCAGGTAAGGAATCCGACAAAGTCGGGGCTGGCTCTATCATCTTGTGGATAGTCGCTGCATTGATATTTGTGTTCGGATGCTTTGGCAATTTAGTTGGAGCGTGTGGTGGCGATTTAAGTAAAATTGGAGGACAGTAACTATGAAAAGATTTTTTTCTCTATTCATTTTATTATCACTTTGTTTTCATGTATATGGACGATTTACCGCCCAATGTGATGTTATTTACGAAAAGTCGGTGGGTGAATGGTCTGAGTTCCACAGGGTAAATGTGGAATTCGTTAGCGGCAGGGAAATGAGAGATATCATGAATCAGAATTCTGTATATGCTGTTATTTGGTATTCCCAAACTGAATGCTCTGTCATAAAGATGGACTATAATACCATCATCACAAGTGACATCGACAAATTCTTTGTCTTTATGCTCTTTGGTTCTGACATGTTAAACGAGGGGTTGCCTGGAGTACAGACGAATGACAATGGGGAACATATAAAATGGAGAATTTACGGAAAGGATGAGAATTCTTTTATGATTGATCCTGTATTTAATGACTTTACTTATAACGAAGGCGTACAGCGCAATATAAAGAATGGGTTAATTGTAAAAAGGCAAAGGCCAAAAGAAGAAACACAGTATTCAGGATTGGTTAAAGGCACTGTTGAGTTTGTCTCGCCAAAAGAATGGTACATTGTTAAGACCAAAAACTATTATGTTGGAGTAAGACGGAATACCATTTATTATTTTGGTGGTTCGATTGATGTCGGGGACATTGTGTTTGCAGACTTTTATACAAAAGGACAAACTTCTATTTCCAATTCAACAAAACAAACGACTCACCATCACGTCATTGTAGAGTATCTTTGCAGTACATATCAAGAATGCTACAATTGGATGAAACAAAAATATGAATAGGAAGAGAGGGCTTTTGCAGCCCTCTCTTAAATTTATTCAAACAAGACATTCCAATAAGGAACAATCCTATTATGAATACCATCTGCTACAACTTTACGAACTAAATCACCATCACCTTTGGCAACGTTATTTTCCCAATGTAATGGTTGAAGGTTTGACAAATCATCTGTGCCACCTTTAGAAATAGGAATGATATGGTCTATTTCCCAACCATATTCATTACTCCTATCCCCATAGGCTTCAAATACAATCCAAGCACCGCATTTGTCTTTTTGAACATGTGCAGCGTCTTGATTCATTGCAGGAATTGCTCTTTTCCAAACTTTTTTAATTACATCTTTTGAGTAATACATATTTTTATCTATGGAGGGATATAGGTTTGTATTTGTTTGCCCACTCATGCCTATCCCTCCATTAAGACAATCAAGAGCAATTGTTGTTCCAATTTGGTTTTCTATAAAGAGGAGACGTATTACGTCTTTATTTCCTCTATTTCCAATAACACCAAAAACTTTATTATCATCATCTATATGTGCAGATACACACTTACTATAGATGGAGTATTCATGGGGCAAAGATAGTATTTTTCTTGAAATAAACAAAATATTTGGATTCTTTATTTGTTTGATTAGTTAATCAAAGCTTTCGTGACAGAAATAGTGAAGAAGGAGCAAGAAATCACGTGTCATGCCCCCTTACCCTTGTTACAACTTATGAAACTTTTGTTGCCCTTGCCTTATATTAAACTGCTCCCTAAACCATTTCGCAATAGGCATCTGATTGATATGCAGGAACAGATTGCGCTTCTCATCTCTTATCACTTGTGCTGAAACATTATCTGCAAGGGCATTCCGTCTATACTCATTGGAGTGAAGCCAACCACTATAGTTGATAGTGTGACCATGTAGCAGTTTATCCGTCTGTTCCTCGCTGAAACCACATTGCAGACATTCACGTTCCATACTGAGGAACCGCTTGAAACTCGGGAACCACTGGTATGCCTTTTCGAGAATTCGTTTTAGGTTGTTGACCTCCTGTTGGTGCTGCTCGTTGGCTCTGTTCATTTCCCTTGTGCGGTTGTCCTTCATCTTCTGCATATCAGCATGTAGCCTCTCTATCTGCCCATTCAATTCCTCCACCTCATTTCGTAGTTCCTTGTTTTCTTTCTCCAGTCGATTCACCTTGTTACCACCAAGAAAAGAATTGATTCCATTGAGTGCAGCCGTAGCGGTCTTAGTAGCAGAGTTTTTTAGCTCCTCCGTTTTTGCCTCTGCCTTGATACGTGCAAGTTCCTGCTTGGCTTGGGCTGCTTCATCGATTACCTTTTTTGCCTCTTTTGCTTCGTCAATGGTACGCTGTGCCTCATCCACCTTTGTCAGTAGTTGAGTGATGTTCGCCTGTAAGTCCTCACCCTGTGCAATCAGGCTGCGATAATACTCATGTGTGGAAATATGCTGGGCTTCCGAGCCTTTGATGCCTCGTTGCAGTCCGTATACCGCCATCTGCTCAGCATATGTGTCCTGATAGTGTATCAGGTTGGCACGGCTCATAACCTCATCTGCACACAAGCGAGGGGCAGGGGCTTTCGTCCTGTATCTCTTCTTGACGGTCTGCTCCTTCTTCTGCTTCTTACGCTCTCCCACGACAATGGGGACGATAGTAGCATGAAGATGGGGTGTTTCCTCGTCCATGTGCAGCACTGCCGACACTACATTGTCTGCTCCATAGGTCTTGCGAAGCCAGTCAACGTTATCCTGACACCACTCGTCAAGTCTGCCATTCTTCTCTATCTGCTCCATGTCTGCATGGGTGCCAGTCAGTATGATGCGGATAGCCTGTACCTGGTTCTTGCCTATCTTGCGTGTAAGCCCTGCCGTATTGAGGCGGTGCTGTATAGCTTCTGTCCTGTTACGGACTCCTTCGGGGAACTGGATAAGTTCACGGTTGAGGTGAGTCCGCTTCGGGTCGGCATTCTTCGGTTGGATGGTGCGCTCGATGTGTGCCGACATACCACAGTCTGCGCCCTTTGCTTTCTCTAAGTGTAATACTGCGTATCCCATTGGCTATACTTTTTTAGTTTGTTCGTTTACGATGTTCAGATTCGTTTCTCGTTCCTGTTCATGTTCGGCTTGTGCCGACGATCTTGGCAGGGAGTCCAGAGGGGGGCAGCCTCTCGGCCTATTGGGGATTTTTAGCGTTGTGTTAACAATGCGGCTCGAAAAATCCCCTAATAGGCTAAGGTATTTTCCGCTTGTGGGAAATATCCGTACCTGCGCCAGCATGATTCCATCGCGGTATGCTTCCAAAATGTTGCAACATTGCAACTGACGGATGGACTGACTGACGGATGGACTAATTGATTGACGGACTAACTGGAGGATGGATATTGTGCCGTCAGTATCACCTCAAAGGGCTTGTGGTTGCGCTCTATACGCTCCATCAGTTCCCTGCGAACCGCCCTTGCCTGATAGGAATTAAGACGAAAAGCAAGTAACATGACTACTTCCATATTATATACGGAGAGGTACAGGTTTCGGTTTTGTTTGATTGTCCGCTCTGTCTCGTAGGGTTTCACCAGATCCTCTTTGTAGAGTGTTTGGATGGTGTTTCTTAGTTTTGGGATGAACACTCCAAAGAGGTCAACCAATTCGGACTCACTCATCCAAATCTCTCCACTCGGTATAGTCAGTTCCCTGTACTCACTATACTCAGTCCACTCAATGATGTCTCTCTGTTCCATATAGCTATGCAGTTTTGATGTTACTGAATGATGCGTTTAACTTGTTGCCCAACATGGTCAGGTCGTTATCCAACTTCTTTGTGGTGATGCGGGCATAAATCTGGGTTGTGACAATGTTCGTGTGACCCAATACTCGGCTTACACTCTCAATGGGCATGCCATTGGTTAAAGCCATTGTGGCAAAGCCGTGTCTTGCACAGTGAGCGGAGATAGGCTTGTCTATACCGCATTCCTTCATCAACGTTTTCAACTTCTTGCAGACACTCCAATAGTTGACCTCACCAAACACTGACTTCGGATTCTCCTTGGGGTAGTTCTGATAACGTCTGATGATTTGCAATGGAACATCTAACAGTTTCACTTGATAGGGTACGTCTGTCTTGTGACGCTTGCCTACTATCCACTTATCACCTTCAATCTCCACAATGTTGTCCGTTGTCAGTTCCTTCAAGTCCACAAAAGAAAGTGCCGTGAAGTTCATGAAAACGAAGAGGTCGCGGATAAAGGCGAGATTGGCATCTTCAAACTCATGCGTCATCACAGTCCTCAGTTCCTCTTCTGTCAGGTAGGTGCGCTCCTTGCACTTGGAACTGATATGGAACTGGACGAAGACATTGCGCTGTATCTTGCCGTTATCATGGGCACGTCCTACAACTCCTTTCAGGTGCATACATGACAGCCAGATAGTAGAACTTGCAAGTCCTCGGTCATTGCTGAGGTAAACGCTAAACTCCTTGATGAAGTCGGGTGTCAGTTCCTGCATGGAAATATCACTGCGTCTGTGACACATCTGCAAGAAGTTCGCTACATAGTTCCTTGACCTCAACTGCAACTTATATGTTCCCAAAGCCCTGTCCTTACCGACACGACGTTTGAGCTTGGCTAAGTCCTTGTCGAATGCACCCAACAGGGTTTCGTATTCGCTGCCAAAGCCCTGATAGGAATTACGCACCATTTCAGCCGTGACGAATGCATCACGGTCAGAAAGGTGCTGATAATGCTTGATGATCTGAGCCTTTATATTATCAAGGTCGCGGTTCAAGTCAAGCGCCTCCCTGCTTCTGCCCTTGGCACAATTACCCTTCACGTCCCACATTGTCAGTGGAATGCTCCGCTTGCAACTGAACTGGCTCTGTGTACCGTTGATGGTGATTCGTCCCATCACTGGTGCTATGCCGTTCTTGACCTTACCCTTGTTCACGTAGAACAATACCGAAAATGTGCTTCTGTTCATTCTTCTTAATCGTTTTAAAATTCGGGCTGCAAAAGTAATACCTTTCTGGGAGAAAAACACTACGCAAATCGCGGCAGATTTAGGAAAGAAAAACGCGAAATGTGAAAACAGTTCGAACTGCTGTGAACTGCCTTGATTTGCGTAGTCCGTTAAGAAAGTTTAACTTTCGATGGTAGCCCAATCGGGTTACGAATAAGAGACCTAAGTCGTTCCGCAATCTGCCTCGATTTGCGTAGAGCCTCTTGGCGAAAGTTACTCAAATTGCGCTCATTTGCCTTTATTTATGGGCTTATCTGCGTTAATCTACGAAAAATGCTTTTCTGTTTCAGCATTATTATGTATCTTTGCACCCTTGGAAACGAAAAAAACAGAAATACAACAATGACACAACAGATTCAAAAAACGCTCCGCGACAGCGCCGCCATGCGCTGGACCGCCTTGCTGCTGCTGGCCCTGGCCATGTTCTGCAGCTACATCTTCATGGACATCCTCTCGCCCATCAAGGACCTGATGCAGGAGACCCGCGGTTGGGACTCCACGGCCTTCGGCACGATGCAGGGCTCGGAGGTGTTCCTGAACGTCTTCGCCTTCTTCCTCATCTTCGCAGGTATCATCCTCGACAAGATGGGTGTCCGCTTCACGGCCGTGCTGTCGGCCGTCGTCATGCTCGTCGGTGCCCTGATTAAGTGGTACGCGGTGAGCGAGTCGTTCATGGGCAGTGGCCTGGAGGCCTGGTTCACGCAGAACCTGAACTACATCCCGCTGTTCGACGAGCTGGGTGTCAGCCCGTTCTACGAGGGAATGCCCGCCTCGGCTAAGTTTGCCGCCTGTGGCTTCATGATTTTCGGCTGCGGCTGTGAGATGGCCGGTATCACGGTGTCCAGAGGTATCGTGAAGTGGTTCAAGGGCCGTGAGATGGCCCTGGCCATGGGCTCTGAGATGGCGCTGGCCCGTCTGGGTGTCGCCACGTGCATGATTTTCTCGCCGTTCTTCGCCCGTCTGGGCGGTCAGGTGAGCGTGACGCGCTCGGTGGCCTTCGGCGTGGTGCTGATGTGTATCGCCCTGATCATGACCATCGTCTACTTCGTGATGGACCAGAAGCTGGACGCACAGACCGGCGAGGCCGAAGAGAAGGACGACCCGTTCAAGGTCTCAGACATCGGCAAGATTCTCTCGGACAGCGGCTTCTGGATTGTCGCCCTGCTCTGCGTGCTCTACTACTCGGCCATCTTCCCCTTCCAGAAGTATGCCGTGAACATGCTGCAGTGTAACCTCACGCTGACGGCTCCCGCCAGCGACTCGTTCTGGGCACAGCCCGACGTGACCATCACCCAGTATGTCATCATGCTCATCGTTGCTGCCGCCGGCTTCGCCTCGAACTTCCAGAAAAAGGCTAACCTGAAGTACGGTCTGCTGGCCGTGAGTATCGTCTCGCTCGTCGTCTACTGCTTCATGGGCTTCATGCGCCAGTCGGCGGAGTCGATCTTCGCCGTGTTCCCCCTGCTGGCTGTGCTCATCACCCCGATCCTGGGCAGCTATCTGGACCACCACGGCAAGGCAGCCTCGATGCTCGTCCTGGGCTCGCTGCTGCTCATTGCCTGCCACCTGACCTTCGCCTTCGTGCTGCCGATGTTCAAGGGTAGCGCCGTAGGTGGCATCATCGTGGCCTACGCCACCATCCTTGTTCTCGGCGCCTCGTTCTCGCTGGTTCCCGCCGCCCTCTGGCCGTCGGTGCCCAAGCTGGTCGACGCGAAGGTCATCGGCTCGGCCTACGCTTTGATCTTCTGGATTCAGAACATCGGCCTCTGGCTGTTCCCGCTGCTCATCGGCAAGGTACTCGACAAGACGAACCCCGGCGTCACCGACCCCACGCAGTTTAACTACACCGCTCCGCTGGTCATGCTGGCCTGCCTCGGCGTGGCCGCCCTCATTCTGGGTCTCGTGCTGAAGGTGGTGGACAAGAAGAAGGGCATCGGCCTGGAGCTCCCGAACATTCAAGGATAGTATTTTCATCAAGAATTAGAGAGACTTGTCGAAGACCCACGAGGAACGCAGTAATTAGAGAATTTTGATAATTTGCAGATATTCATGGGTAATTCATGATAATTCGTGTTAGAAAAAAAAGTAATTCTCAAATTCTTGATATAAAAATAATAATTATGAAGATAGGATTTGACAACGAGAAATATCTCAAGATACAGTCTGAGCACATCCGCGAACGCATAGCGCAGTTTGACGGCAAGCTCTACATGGAACTGGGCGGCAAGCTGTTCGACGACCATCACGCTTCGCGCGTACTGCCTGGCTTCAAGCCCGACTCGAAGCTGAGGATGCTGGGCCAGCTGCGCGACAGCATCGAGATTCTGATAGTCATCAGCGCCGAGGACATCGAGAAGAACAAGATACGTGCCGACCTCGGCATTACCTACGACGAGGACGTCCTCCGCCTGCGCGACGAGTTCATGCGCCGCGACTTCATGGTGGGCTCCGTCGTCATCACACACTACAACGGCCAGCACGCCGCCGACCAGTTCCGCCACAGACTGAAGCGCGAAGGCATCAAGTCGTACATCCACTACCCCATCGACGGCTATCCCCACAACGTGGACCTCATAGCCAGCGACGAGGGCTTCGGCAAGAACGACTACGTGGAGACCACGCGCCCGCTGGTCATCGTGACGGCCCCAGGCCCCGGCAGCGGCAAGATGGCCACCTGTCTGAGCCAGCTCTACAACGAGAACAAGCGCGGCATCCGTGCCGGCTACGCAAAGTTCGAGACATTCCCCGTCTGGAACCTGCCGCTGAAACACCCAGTGAACATCGCCTACGAGGCCGCCACCGCCGACCTCAACGACGTGAACATGATTGACCCGTTCCACCTCGAGGCCTACGGCAAGACGGCCATCAACTACAACCGCGACATCGAGATATTCCCCGTGCTGAACGCCCTCTTCGAAGGCATCTACGGCGAGAACCCCTACAAGTCGCCGACGGACATGGGCGTGAACATGGTGGGCTTCTGCATCTGCGACGACGAGGTGTGCTGCCAGGCCAGCCGCGACGAGATTATCCGCCGCTTCTACACCGCCACCAACAAGATGGCCAACGGCGCCGACAACGAGAACGAGGTGAACAAAATACGCCTGCTGTTCAACCAGGCGAAGATTTCTACCGCTACACGTAAGGTCACCGTGGCCGCCTACGAGAAGAAGATACAGAGCGGACAGACCTCTGCCGCCATCGAACTCGAGGACGGCACCATCATCACCGCCAAGTCGACACCCCTGCTGGGCTGCAGCGCCGCCCTGCTGCTGAACGCCACGAAGTATCTGGCCGGCATCGACCACGAGGCAAAGCTCATCCCGCAGAGCCTCATAGAGCCCGTACAGAAGACAAAGACGGAATACCTCGGCGCCAAGAACCCGCGACTGCATACCGACGAGGTGCTCGTCGCCCTATCCGTGCTCTCGCAGGACGACGACAAGTGTCGCCAGGCTCTGGAGCAGCTGCCGAAGCTGCGCGACTGTCAAGTACACTCGACGGTGATGCTCTCGGAGGTAGACCGCAAGATATTCAAGAAGCTGGGCTGCGGCGTGACCTGCGACCCCGTGAAGAAGTCATAACAAACCAACACACCAACAGACTAAGAACTTATGAGAAAGAGAATCCTCACCATCGTACTGTGTGCTACGGCCACTATCATGGCAACGGCACAGCCAGCTATTCCCCGTGACAAAGCCCTGGAGGCCAAGGTGGAGAAAACACTCGCCAAGATGACCCTCGACGAGAAGATCGGGCAGATGCTGGAACTGAACCTTGACATCATGGGAAAGTACGGCGCCGACAGGAAATGGGTGCTCAACGAGACCATGCTCGACACCTGTATCTCGAAGTGGAAGGTGGGTTCTATTCTCAACGCCCCGGGCACCCGTGCCGCCACCGTCGAGCAGTGGCAGTACTGGATTAAGCTTATCCAGGAAAAGTCCATGAAGTACCTCGGCATACCCGACATCTACGGACTGGACCACAACCACGGCGTCACCTATACCCAGGGGGGCACGCTCTTCCCCCAGCCCATCAACCTCGCTGCTTCGTTCAACACCGAGCTGGCCTACCGAGGGGCACAGATTACGGCCTATGAGAGCCGTGCCGGCAACTGCCCGTGGGTCTACAACCCCGTCGTCGACCTGGGACGCGACCCCCGCTGGCCGCGAATCTACGAGAGCTTTGGCGAGGATGCCATCGTGAACGCCCGCATGGTAGAGGCACAGATCAAGGGTTATCAGGGCGACGACCCCAACCACCTGGGCAAGTACAACGTGGGAACGAGCACGAAGCACTACTTCGCCTACGGCGCACCGTGGACGGGCAAGGACCGCACGCCGGCCTACATCTCGCCGCAGATGCTGCGTGAGAAGTACTTCGAGCCCTTCAAGGCCGCTGCCCTTGCCGGCACGCTGACGATGATGGTCAACTCGGCCTCAGTCAACGGCGTACCCCTGCACGCCAGCTATGAGTACCTGACGAAGTGGCTGAAGGAGGACCTGCGGTGGGACGGTATGCTCGTCACCGACTGGGCCGACATCAACAACCTGTTCCAGCGCGAGCACGTCGCCAAGGACAAGAAAGACGCCATACGCATTGCCATCAACGCCGGTATCGACATGTCGATGGACCCCTATAGCGTGGATTTCTGCATACTGCTGAAGGAACTGGTGAACGAGGGAAAGGTGAAGATGGAGCGCATCGACGACGCCGTGCGCCGCATCCTCCGTGTGAAATACCGCCTGAACCTCTTTGAGCAGCCGAACACCGGCGGCATGGGTTACGAGAAGTTCGGCTCGAAGGAACATGCCGACGCCGCCCTGGCTTCTGCCGAGGAGACCGAGGTGCTGCTGAAGAACGAAGACAACACGCTGCCCCTGGCCAAGGGCAAGAAGATTCTCCTCACGGGCCCCAACGCCAACCAGATGCGCTGTCTGAACGGCGGATGGAGCTACACATGGCAGGGCTCGAAGGCCGAAGACCTCTCGGAGAAGTACAACACTATCTATGAGGCCCTCTGCAACAAGTACGGCAAAGAGAACATTGTGCTGGAGCAGGGCGTCACCTACAGGGAGAACGGACAGTACTGGGAGGAGAACAAACCGCAGATTGAGAAGGCCGTCGAGGCCGCTGCCCAGTGCGACGTCATCATCGCCTGCATTGGTGAGAACTCGTATACCGAGACGCCCGGCAACCTGACCGACCTCTGGCTGTCGGAAAACCAGCGAAACCTGGTGAAGGAACTGGCCAAGACGGGCAAGCCCATCATCCTCGTGCTCAATGAAGGCCGTCCGCGCCTCATCGCCGACATCGAACCGCTGGCCAAGGCCGTCATCGACATCCTGCTGCCCGGCAACTACGGCGCTGATGCATTAGCAAACCTCATCAGCGGCGACGCCAACTTCTCGGCGAAAATGCCCTATACCTATCCGAAGGAAATCAACTCGCTGAACACCTACGACTACAAGGTCAGCGAAGAGGTGGGCACGATGGCCGGCGCCTACGACTACGATGCCAAGGTGAGCCTGCAGTGGCCCTTCGGCTACGGACTGAGCTATACCACCTTTGAATACAGCAACCTGCGCGTGGACAAGACGCAGTTCACGGCCAGCGACGTGCTGACGGTAAGTGTCGATGTGAAGAACACCGGCAGCCGTGCCGGCAAGGAGGCGGTGCTGCTCTACTCCAGCGACCTCATTGCCTCGCTGACCCCCGACAACCGCCGTCTGCGCCAGTTTACGAAGATTGAGCTGAAACCGGGCGAGACAAAGACCGTCACCTTCAAACTGAAAGCCAAGGAGCTGGCCTTCGTCGGTGCCGACGGACGCTGGACACTGGAGGAAGGCGACTTCCTGCTGAAGACGGGACGCCTGTCCGTAAAGACTGCGTGCAGCGAGACGAAGGTGTGGGACGAGCCCAACATCTAAGGAGCTAAGGCAGAGATCGTCAGGACTATAGCTAAGGAAGTCAAGCTAAGGCTCGAGACGCAGCCTGAGGACAAGCGGCAGGTGGTCGCTATAGCCCGGCTGATAACGCACGCCGTTATAGGTACGCCGGGGGCGCAATCCGCCGTAGCGTGGTTCCTCTTCGAGCAGGAACCGAGGAGAATGAATGAATACCGTATCAACAATACTGCTGATGGTGGGGGTGCCGAGGATATGATCCAGGCTCCCCCACTCTCCTTGATAGCGGTAGGTGCCGCTGACACCGTTCTGGCCACGAGCCTCGCGTGAAAGATGCTGCAGACCATGCTGCATGAGCTGGAGCAACGCTGGACTGTCGGCCATGTCGTTGAAGTCGCCAGCCACCAGGATTCGGGCGTCGGGCGACAGCTGGTGCAGGGAGTCGAGCGAGGCACAGAGACGGTCGGCGACAGCCAGACGGAAAGGACGGCTGTAATGCTCACCACCATAACGGCTGGGAGCATGGACGACATAGACATGGACGGTGTCGCCAGTGACCACTCGGCCACGGGCATAGAGGATGTCACGGGTGGGACGCATTCCCTCGACAGGTGTCACACGCAGCGAGAAAGCGGTGTCGAGGGCGAAGGTCATCGGCTGGTAGAGCAGTGCGGCATCGATGCCGCGAAGGTCGGGCGACTGCGTCATGACAAAGCGATAGCCGGCATTCCGCAACAGTGAACGGTGAGTCAAGGCATTGAGGACGCTGTCGTTCTCGACCTCCAATAATGCAACGAGGTCAGGAACGCCGTCGTCACAGACAGAAAGCAATTCCTGACCAATGTTGTTAAGCTTGCGCCAGTAGCGTTTCTTTGTCCAGTGGCGCGTGGACTCTGGCAGATATTCCGTGTCCTGCTTCAGCGTGTCGTGCTCACAGTCGAAAAGGTTTTCGGCATTGAGCTCGACAAACGTGAAGAAGGACGACAGAACAAGTGCTATCAGCATACTTTCTCGAGACGTTTCATGATAGAGAACATGAAGACGGCCGAGATGATGCAGAGGGCGATGAAGACACTCCATACGGCCCAGAGAGGAATGTTGCCCCAGAGGTAACCGCCGACACCGACGAGCTTGTTACCGATGGCGGTAGCCACGAACCAGCCACCCATCATCAGACCCTTGTACTTCGGAGGAGCCACCTTCGAGACGAACGAGATACCCATCGGCGAGAGCAACAGCTCGGCGAAGGTCAAAATAAGATAGGTATAGATAAGCAGCTGCGGGGTGACGTCGGCCACATGGACAGCGACAGACTCACCATCGGCACCAACAGTCGTCTGAGGCATAGGCAGTCCGAAGGAAGCAACAGCCATGAGGCAGTAGGCAAGGCCGGCGACGACCATACCGTAGGCAATCTTACGGGGAGCAGAGGGCTCCTTACCCTTGGCAGCCAGCGAACCGAAGATGGCCAGCGAGACAGGCGTCAGGGCAACAACGTAGAAGGGGTTAAACTGCTGGAAGATAGGAGCAGAGACGGCCACAATCTCGCCAGAGGTCTTATCGTACTGCAGGAAGAGGAACGCCAAGGCGATGCAGATAACAACGGCAGAGATAGCCTTACCCTTGCTTGTCTTGCTCTGGAAGAGCGAGAAGCCTGCATAGACGATGAAGATGATAGCCACGAGGTTCCACACATTGAACGCCATGCTCTCAACACCCGTCGATGTCTTGGCGGTGAACTCATCAGCGAAGTATGTCAGCGACAGACCATTCTGATGGAACGCCATCCAGAAGAAGATGACCACGGCGAAGACGAGGCAGAGAGCCACAATGCGGGCCTTCGTCTCCTCCTTCGGAAGTTCCTCAACAGCAGCCGTACTGCTGTCTGCAGTCTTCTTACCTCCCTCCACATGGCGGAAGGTACCGCGGAAGATGTAGTAGATGGCAATGGACAGGATCAGTGAGGCACAGGCCACGGCGAAGGCGAAGTGATAAGAATCGTTAACGCTCGTGCCAAGATTCTGCTGTGCCCACTCCATAATCTTCACGGCTGCCGTCGGAGCAAAGAGGGCACCGATGTTGATGGCCATGTAGAAGATGGAGAAACCGGAGTCGCGCTGTCCGGCATACTGCGGGTCGTTATAGAGGTCGCCCACCATCACCTGGAGGTTACCCTTGAAGAGACCCGTGCCCAGTCCGATGAGTACCAGAGCTGCCAGCATCACAACGAGTGCCAGCGTGTTGCCGCCAAGGGGAACGGAGAGCAACAGGTAACCGGCAAACATAATCAGGATGCCGATGGTCACCATGCGGCCGAAGCCAAACTTGTCGGCCAGCCATCCGCCAACGATGGGCAGGAAGTAGACGAGCATGAGGAAGTCACTGTAGATCTCGCCTGCCCAGCCGGCATCGAGTCCGTAGTTTGCACGCAGGAAAAGCGCGAAGACAGCGAGCATCGTGTAGTAGCCGAAGCGCTCGCCAGTGTTGGCCAGTGCCAACGCGTAGAGTCCTTTTGGTTGATTCTCAAACATAACTTATTTTATTTTAGAATTTTTCGTTCTGGTAACATCAAAGAGATACGATAATTTAATGACGATACTCTGCATATTCGAGATAGCAAAGTAGTCGCGCTTGGAGTTGCCATAGAGGTTGCCCAAGCCGTAGTAATAGCGGCCCTCCAGCAGGAAATGGCCTACTTTAGGATGAGAGAACTCCAAGCCCACGCCACCGGCAATGCCATAGTCGAAGGAGTGCTCGACGGCCATCGTGTCTTGGGCGATAACCTGCGATGTGCGCTTCATGAAGTTACGGTTCTCTATCTCGAAATTCTTCTTCGTCTCTTCACTCTTCAAGAAACCTATCTGCGGGCCCACCTGGAAGAAAAACTGGAAACCGCGGCGCTCACGTCCCCACCCTAAACGTGCGAAGACGGGTACCTGGAAATAGGTCAGCTTACGCTCGTACCGCTCAGGCTCGTCGACATCAACACGCAAGACAGGCTGGTCATCCTTGTCGAGAATACTCTCTTTCCATCCCATCTGCACCATATTTGCCTCGGCGACAACAGAACAGATGCTGTTAAAGTATTTCTCGCCAGTGTAGCGCAATGTCAGACCCGCCATGCGCCCCATAAACTGATCCTGGGGAACCTTCGGCAGGAAGTTGACTGTGGTCATCGTCAAGCCGGCACCACCGCCAACGGCGAAGTCGTTGCGGTACTCTCCGACCTGCGCATATACAGGGCTGACGGCGAGAACGGTGAGAAGGAGAATATTTAGGAGAAGATGTCTCATGAAAGCTTAGTATTTATTGATGACTTCCACCCGCTGCGACGGCTGATAGTTGACGAGCAGCAAGGTGCGGTTGCGGAGGCCGCCGTTACCGATACGCTCAAAATGCAAAGGCGTCTGCACAGGCTGCACACGCGACTGTCCGTTCTCGCCGTTGAAAGCCTTGCCCATGTTCTCCAGTCCTGTGAGGAAAAACATGGCGTGGTCAAAGCCTGTCATGGCGAAACGGGGCAACATCTGTATCATCTCAGAATGAAAATTCGTACGGTACTTCTGCTGCAGGCGTATGGTGGACGCAGCGGTGAGGTTCGTATAGAAAGGGGCTGGAATATAGACGTTGTAGCGGTAGAACTGGTCCAGATAGAGACGGGTATAGCCCAGCCACTCCGTATAGCCGAACATCGAAATGTTAAGTTCTGGATGCGAGGTCCTCAGGCCATTCAGCTTTGCCAGTGCAACGCCCAGCTCCTGATGACGACCGGTATTCAGCACCACCACATTGGGCTTTGTCGTGCTGAAAGCCTTGAAGAAATCGGCCTCTACCGACTTCAGGTTCGTCAGGTTATAGCTCAGCCCGTGCTCTTCCAGCTTACGGCGCAGTCCGAAGGTGAAGGAGCCTTTCTTACTGGTGGAGTCGTTGCAGTCGATGATGACAGGATGATAGTCCACGAACTGTGAGAGGAATGCGCTGATGGAGCGGTTGTTGAAATCGTTGGCGTTCTGATAAACCTGATAAATGTTGCGATTCGTGTAGAGCGGCGGTGCCGTGATAGAGAACGGGATGAGCAACTTGATGTCGTACTCAGAGACGAAATCGGAGAGCGCACGTACCTGTCGCGAATACAGCGGGCCGATAATCAGGTCGCAACGGGCGGCAGCAGGGTCGGCCAGCACTTTCTTCATATCGCAGTCCTCGGGGGTGTTCCATGCATGTACATCGATGGAGAGCCCACTCTTCTTCAGACTGTCACAGGCCATGAGCACACCACGGTAGTATTCCACCATGCGGCGGCCGTCACCATTATCATCGTGCAAGGGCAGCATGACACCCAGGCGAATGGTCTTCGCACCACCTCCCATAACGATTGTCAGGAGCATCACGACGACGGAAATGCGCAATATCAGATTCTTCATTTTTGCTTTTTTCGGGTTTTGCGCTACAAAAGTACAAAAAAAGCGCGGCTAAATCAACATAATTCACTAATTTTGCACTTTCAAAGTATAGAAAATGATGAAAAAGCACTTTTTCGGCCTTCTGATGGCCGCTTTTTTGCCTCTGACGGCCCTGTCGCAGGATGACCTGAGTGTCAAAGTCACGGCTATCGGCATCTACCTTGATTCCAATAAGGAGCAGAAGGAGTCGACGAATATCGACGACGGCGAGGCCCCTCTGGAGGTGACCTTCCGTCCCGTCACCGAGAACATGGGCGACCATACGCCCAGTTACGAATGGCACTTCCGCAAGCAGGGCGAGGAGAAAGAGTTCATGGTACGCTACGAAGAGGAGACTACGTATCGCTTCGTGGAGTCGGGAACCTTCGACATCGTCCTGAAGACCACACTCACCGATACCGGCGAACAGCTGGACTCCAGCACCGTCGTCGTGGCCATCAGCGAGAGCCGTCTGGAGTTCCCCAATGCCTTCTCTCCTAACGATGATGGCTATAACAAGCTGTATGGTGCCAAAGGCGTCAACGACCCTAACCACCCGAAGCACTGGAAAAACATTATCGAGTTTCATGCATACATCTTCAACCGACAGGGACAGAAGCTTTACGAGTGGCACGACCCCTCAGGCTCCTGGGACGGCACTTACAAGGGACATCCTGTGAAGGAGGGCGTCTACTACGTGCTGGTGAAGGCCAAAGGCTCTGACGGACGCGTCTACAACATCCGCAAGGACGTTAACCTCCTGAGAGGCTACATCGAGACTGGCAAATCCAGCTCAACGACACCGTAAATCACTAACCATTCGCCCTTCCCCTACGTCCCCACACGTTCACATGAAAGAAAAGATACAAGTCTTCGGCGCCCGCGTCCATAACCTGAAGAACATCGACGTCGAGATTCCCCGCCAGTCGCTGACCGTCATCACTGGTCTCAGCGGCTCGGGAAAGTCGTCACTGGCTTTCGACACCATCTTTGCCGAGGGACAGCGCCGCTATATCGAGACCTTCTCAGCCTACGCCCGTAACTTCCTGGGAGGTATGGAGCGTCCTGATGTTGACAAGATTACTGGACTCAGCCCCGTTATCAGCATCGAACAAAAGACCACGAACCGCAATCCCCGCTCCACCGTTGGCACGACGACAGAGATCTACGATTATCTCCGTCTGCTCTTCGCACGTGCCGGCAAGGCCTACAGCTACATGACCGGCGAACCGATGGTGAAATATACCGAGGAGCGCATCATCGACATGATTACCAACGACTATGCCGGACACCGCATCTTCATCCTGGCACCACTGGTACAGAGCCGTAAGGGCCACTACCGCGAGCTGTTCGAGCAGATGCGCCGCAAGGGCTACCTCAATATGCGCGTCGACGGCGAGGTGGTGGAAATCACGCAGGGCATGAAGGTCGACCGCTACAAGAACCACAACATCGAGGTGGTCATCGATAAGTTGAGCCTGCCTCCCGCAAACGGGAATGGGACGGCAGAGCCTAACGAACGGCTGAAGAAGACGGTGGCCTTGGCCATGAAACAGGGTGACGGTCTCATCATGATTCTCGACAAGGACAGCAATGAGCTGAAGCATTTCTCGCGCCGGCTGATGTGTCCGACATCTGGAATAAGTTACAGTGAGCCAGCACCCAACAACTTTTCGTTCAACTCTCCCCAAGGGGCCTGTCCCCACTGCAAAGGTCTGGGCTACATCAACGAGATTGACCTCAGTAAGGTCATCCCCGACCGTAAGCTGAACATCCACGACGGCGGCATCGCCCCACTGGGAAAATATAAGAACCAGATGATATTCTGGCAGATTGATGCACTGCTGAAAAAGTATGACTGCGACATTAAGACACCTATTGCCGATATTCCCGACGATGCCTTGAGTGAAGTGCTCTATGGCTCGCTGGACAACGTGCGTATAGACAAGGAGCTGATCCATACGTCGAGCGACTATTTCGTGGCCTTCGACGGCATCATCAAGTACCTGCGTCAGGTCATGGAGAACGACGACTCGGCGGCAGGCCAGAAGTGGGCCGACCAGTTCCTGGCAGAAGCCGTCTGCCCGGAGTGTCACGGCCACCGTCTGAACCGCGAGGCACTGTCCTACAAGATTTGGGACAAGAACATCGCCGAGCTCTCAGAGATGGATATCGTCGAACTGCGAGAGTGGCTGGACGTCGTCGAGGAGCATCTTGACAACCAGCAGCGACAGATTGCCACGGAGATACTGAAGGAGATACGCACGCGTCTTGACTTCCTCCTGGAAGTGGGACTTGACTATCTCGCCCTGAACCGTCCATCGGCCTCGCTGTCGGGCGGCGAGAGCCAGCGCATACGCCTGGCCACACAGATTGGCTCACAGCTGGTAAACGTCCTCTACATCCTCGACGAGCCCAGCATCGGTCTGCACCAGCGCGACAATGAACGCCTCATCCGTTCACTCAAGGAGCTGCGCGACCTTGGCAACACCGTCATCGTCGTAGAACACGACCGTGACATGATGCTCGCTGCCGACTGGATTGTAGACATCGGCCCCCGTGCCGGACGCAAAGGCGGTGAGGTGGTGTTTCAAGGCACTCCCGCCGATCTGCTGAAGGCAGATACTTTAACCGCTCAGTACCTGAACGGTAGGTTGAAGATGGAGGGTGGAGAGATAAAGGAGAACACCTCTGCCACAGACAAATCTCCATCCACCATTAAAATAAAAGGCTGCCGCGGCAACAACCTCAAGAACGTGGATGTGGAGTTCCCGTTGGGAAAGCTCATCCTCGTCACCGGCGTCTCCGGCTCGGGAAAGTCCACGCTCATCAACGAGACGCTGCAGCCCATCCTGTCGCAGCACTTTTACCGTTCGCTGAAGCGGCCCATGCCCTACGACAGCATCGAAGGCATTAACCTCATAGACAAGGTGGTCAACGTTGACCAGAGTCCGCTGGGACGTACACCACGTTCCAATCCCGCCACCTACACCGGTGTCTTCAGCGACATCCGCTCGCTGTTCGTGGCGCTCCCCGAAGCACAGATTCGCGGTTATAAGCCCGGACGCTTCTCTTTCAACGTGAAGGGGGGCCGCTGTGAGACCTGTGGCGGCAATGGTTACAAGACGATTGAGATGAACTTCCTGCCCGACATCCAGGTGCCCTGCGAGGAGTGTCACGGCCGTCGTTACAACCGCGAGACCCTGGAGGTGCGCTACAAAGGCAAGTCCATTGCCGACGTTCTCGACATGACCATCAACCAGGCCGTGGAGTTTTTTGAGAACGTACCCGACATTCTACGGAAAATCAAGACTATCCAGGACGTTGGCCTCGGATACATCAAACTGGGACAGCCCTCCACCACCCTCTCTGGCGGTGAGAGCCAGCGTGTAAAACTGGCTACCGAGCTGTCGAAGCGCGACACGGGACGCACACTCTACATCCTCGACGAACCCACTACAGGCCTTCACTTCGAGGATATACGTATACTAATGACGGTATTGCGACGTCTCGTAGACCGCGGCAATACCGTCATCATCATTGAGCACAACCTTGACGTTATCCGTCAGGCCGACTGGATTATCGACATGGGACCTGAAGGGGGCCGTCGCGGTGGCGAGGTGCTCACCGTCGGCACACCCGAACAGGTGGCCAAGAGTACAAAGGGATTTACGCCTCGTTTTCTGAAGCAGGAGCTACAACTTGCAGATTGAGCTCGTCGAGCTGCTTCTGATCCAGGAATCCGGGAGCATCGAGCATGACGTCGCGACCCGAGTTGTTCTTCGGGAAGGCGATGCAGTCGCGGATGCTGTCCAGACCAGCCATGAGGCTCACGAAACGGTCCAGACCGAAGGCGAGACCAGCGTGAGGAGGAGCTCCGTACTTGAAGGCGTTGATAAGGAATCCGAACTGTGCCATAGCCTTCTCGGGTGTGAAGCCAAGAATCTGGAACATCTTCTCCTGCAGTTTGCCGTCGTGGATACGCAGTGAGCCACCACCGACCTCTACGCCGTTGCAGACGAAGTCGTAGGCCACGGCACGTACTTTCTCCGGTGCGGTGTCGAGCAGAGGGATGTCATCGGGATTGGGCAGCGTGAACGGATGGTGCGTAGCCATGAGGCGCTGCTCCTCGTCACTCCACTCAAACAGCGGGAAGTCCACAATCCACAGGCAGACAAACTTGTCCTTGTCGCGCAGACCGAGGCGGTCGCCCATCTCCAGACGCAGCGTGCAGAGCTGTACGCGAGTCTTGTTGGCGTTGTCGCCACTCATGATGAGCACCAGGTCGCCATCCTTGGCGCCCATGGCCTCCTTCACCTTCTGCCACACCTCGGGCTCGTAGAACTTGTCGATGGAGGACTTCACAGTGCCGTCCTGGTTGAATTTCACATAGACCAGGCCCTTGGCACCCACCTGCGGACGCTTCACGAAGTCCGTCAGCTGGTCGAGCTGCTTACGCGTGTAGTCGGCACAGCCGGGAACGCAGATACCACCGATATAGTTAGCGTCATTGAAGACAGGGAACGTGCCCGTGCCCTTCAGCTGGTCCATCAGCTCAACGAACTCCATACCAAAGCGCAGATCGGGCTTATCGCTACCGAAACGGCGCATGGCCTCATGCCACGTCATACGCTGCAGCGGCGGCAGCTCCACGCCACGCACCTCCTTGAACAGGTGACGGGCAAGGTCCTCGAAGATCTGCAACACATCCTCCTGGTCAGCAAACGACATCTCACAGTCAATCTGCGTGAACTCCGGCTGACGGTCGGCACGCAGGTCCTCGTCGCGGAAACACTTGGCAATCTGGAAATAACGGTCGAAACCTGATACCATCAGCAGCTGCTTCAGCGTCTGCGGCGACTGCGGCAGGGCGTAGAACTGACCGGGATTCATGCGGCTGGGCACCACGAAGTCGCGGGCACCCTCGGGCGTAGAGCCGATGAGTATAGGTGTCTCCACCTCGATGAAGTTCAGGTTGTCCAGGAAGTTACGGATGAGGATGGTCATACGGTGACGCAGCTCCAGGTTCTTACGCACAGCATTGCGGCGCAGGTCCAGGTAGCGGTACTTCATGCGGATGTCGTCGCCACCGTCCGTCTGGTCCTCGATGGTGAACGGAGGCGTCACGCTCTCGCTGAGGATGTTCAGCGCCGTCACCACAATCTCTATGTCGCCAGTAGGCATCTTCGCATTCTTCGACTCACGCTCACGCACCGTGCCCGTAGCCTGGATACAGTATTCGCGGCCCAGCTTGTTGGCACGCTCGCAGAGCTGTGCGTCGTCGCTCTCGTCGAACACCAGCTGCGTCAGACCATAGCGGTCGCGAAGGTCCACAAACGTCATTCCTCCCATCTTACGGGTGCGCTGCACCCATCCTGCCAGCGTCACTTGCTGACCGGCATTAGCGAGACGAAGCTCGCCACAGGTATTTGTTCTGTACATTATTATATGATGTTTTTATTTTCGGGATGCAAAGGTACGAACAATAACCGACACTTCCAAAAAAAACGTAGGAAAAAGTGGAAAGACCATATGGCCTTTCCACTTCTGTACATTGTCGACGAATAGTTATTTCGGCATTTCTATCATAATCCGACAGCCTTCCTTGTATGCTGTGTCGACCACGAGCTGTCCTTGAAGGTTGTTGGCATAGCGTCTGGCCAAAGGCAGTCCCAGCCCGACACCCTCCGGCAGCTCATCTTTCAAGGTGAAGTGCTTGTAAACCAGGTCAGGAACCTCCGCTGGCAGCCCGGGGCCTACGTCCTGGACGATGAAGCGGACGGAGGCATCGGTCTGGGTGACGCGCAGCATGATGTGCTTGCCGTCCGAATACTTGACGGCATTATGCAGCAGTTCGCGCAAGATACCCATCAGGAAGTTCTTATTCGTGAGAATGAAGTAGCCATCCTGCAACTCAGTCTTGAACTGTATGTTTTCCTGCGAGAAATGCTTCTGGGCATATTCGATGCACTCCCGTGAGATTTCGTTACACGACACCTCGTCGGTTCTCTTGTCCACATACGTCTCCGTGGCATCGGTCTCGGACGCATCGAGCATCATCAGCACAATGCGGTTCATGTTGATGACGTTGGTCTTCATCATGCCCGTGATGCTGTTCAACTCATCCTCGTTGACCATGCTCTTGTCAGTACTGCTTTCAATGAGCACATCGGCAAATCCCATCACCACGTTCAGGGGCATACGCATCTGCGGAACCATATGTTGCATGAACAGCGTCTTCTTTCGGACAGTATCCTCAGCCCGCAACCTCGTCTGGTCCAGTTCCGTGTTCTGCTGCCTGATCTCGTCGGCTTTCTGTCGCAGGCTGTTCATGCGCTCGCTGAGCGATTGCTGCATCTGGGCAAAACTGTTCTGCAACAGGCTGATGAGGTCGTGCTGAGTTGAGACGGGGATGGTCTCGTCGTATTGTCCGTCGGCCATCTTCTGAGTGGTGTCGATGAGCGTGTCGATAGGCCTGATTGTCTGCTTGACCACACGATGACAGAGTATCAGGATCAGGAACAATCCGCCGACGATGAGTGCGATGATGACATATCCCAGGTTATAGTAGCTCATCATCGCTTCGCCATCGGGACAGACCAGCGCCAGACTCCAGTCGGTACCGGGTATCGGCCTGTAGCACACGTGGTACTTCTCCCTGTCCAGACTGATGTGAATGGTACCCTGCTTGCCAGCGGTCATCTCGTGGCCCAGCGTTATCAGGTCCTTGTCCTTGCTGGGGTCGGCATCGGTGAAGATGGTCTTCCTGAACAGACGTGTGGTGTCGGGATGCATCAGGTAGCGTCCGTCACCGCCGAGCAATATGTAGTACGCATGTTCGTAGGGATGCTCCACTTCGTTCAGCATCTTTCCCATTTGGCTGAACGCGAAGTCGGCAGTGAGCACACCCATGATGCGCCCGTCCTTCTGTCTGACGGGCTGGCAGTAAGTGGCAACGGCCTTGTTATGGTCCACTTTTCCTTCGGAGTATTCCTTGAAGGGGTCCACCCAGCAGGCATTGCCAGAACTTAGCGGTCGCGTGTAGCATACCTTGCCGAGGTAGTCGAATTCCGGTTCAAAGTAGGTTACCACGGTGTCACCCTGGTTCTCGGTGTAGATAGAGAACTGACGGTCGTCCCCCTTGAACGTCTCGGGCACGGCAAAGAACGAGCTGCTGGTGACATTGCCATTCAGTCGTACGATGCGGTTCGACACCGATTTCAGCGAGTCCGGACGGAAGTTCTCTTCAAGCATCCAGACGTTCGAGTTGGCAGCCGTCTCAATGGTGCTCATGTAGTACCTGATACGATGCAGCGCCGTGTTCAGCAAACTGTTGGTACACTCCGAGACCTCCTGATGTATCAGGTAGCGCGACTGCAGGAACAGCACACCCAGCGACAAGACGAATATGGGGACAGCCAGTATCAAGATGAACAGATCAAGCTCCCTTGACAATTTCCGATTGCTATTTCCCATTGTCAGCCTCCTTTCCTGTTTCTGTCCCGGTAATGTGGGCAATGTAGTTCAGCAACTCCACGATTGTCTGGCCCTTCCGATGTATGATCTCCACTTCGTGCTCCAACGCCTGTTCGCTGCTGTCGTGAAGGGTGTTGCAGAGGGTTGTCACGCTCTTGTCGACACCAGCGGTATTCACAGCCATCTGGGATGTCAAGTAATGCAGGACAGACGTCTTCATCCTGTCGGTCTCTATCGTCTTGTCGTAAGCTGCGCTCAGCATGACGCTGTTCTGGTGTTGCCGATTTGTCTCCTCCTTCAACTCGTCCACCTGGTTCTGCAGCGAACTTTGCATCTTCTTGAACAGCTTCTGCAACAGTCCTATCTCGTCCTGACGCTCAGTGTAAGGGAGCATTTCGGTGTAGTTTCCATCGGCAATGTGAAGTGCCGACTTCACGAGCTGGCGCATCGGCTTCATCTGTCGCAGGATAACCCATCTGCAAAGCAGGAAGAACACCAGGATGCCCATAATGGCAATGCCGATTACAAGATAGATCAGAATATTGTGGGTACCGAAGATGTCCTCTTCGGGATAGACGACGCCGACGCTCCAGTCAATCTTTCCGTCCGCACGGTCCTCCCACTCCACGCGTTCAAAGGGTTTGAAGAACACGCACCAGTCACGGCTGCCCCTGCGGAACTCCTTCATGCCGCTCTCGCCCGCCAGCATGACCTCGGCAGCCTCAATCTCGCTCTGGTCTACGTTCCTCTCCTTCTGGCTGAAGATTTCCGGGTTCGTCAGTTTCTCCTTGTCAGGGTGAACGATGTATGCTCCGTTGTGAGCGAGCAGGACGCTATATCCGTGTTCCGACGGCTTTGCTGCCAGGATAATCTTTGAGAGCTGGTTGACCGAAACGTCCACTGCGATGACACCGACGCGTTCGTCGTTCGCATCGCTGAACGGCAGACAGAACGTCACCAGCGGTTCGCTCTCGGTGTCAGCACCCTTCAGCGGGCCTACCCAGCCTATCGTTCCCGTCTTCATCGGTTCGGCGAACCATATCTGCTCGGTATAGGGGCGGTTGGTGAAGGTATCAGTCGTCACCAGCTCCTCCCGACCCTCGGGGGCAGATGTCTTGCGATGGACGTACGCCATGAACAGGTCCTTTCCAGGATAGTAGCCTGGCTTGAAGGCGATGGCACATCCTACGATATTCGGATTACACGCCACCAAGCTGCGGCTGTACGTGAACATACGGTCCTGATCGTCGAGGTGGTTCAGCAGGTCGTAGTAGATGTTTCCCGTCGACTGCTCTACACTCAGCAGGATATTGTCAATATTCTGGATCGTGCCCTCCAGCGTCTGTTCAGCATCGAGCATGGCTTCCCGACGCAGTGCCCTGTGCGAGAAGTAAGCCAGTATGGCCAGCGTCACCGCCAACAGCAGCAGCGCTTCGCCAACAACCTGAAGATTCAGTTTAGTTTTTATCCTCATACCTTATTCGTCGACAAATGATCCATGCCACCACAATTCCAATAATAGCCAGAGAGAGAAGCGCAACACCCATCATCATCGTAGGTTTCAGAATGTCGTGCTTCGGCGTCACTACTACCAATGCCCAGTCGATACCTTCTATCGGGCCGTAGTACAGTCTCGACGGAACGCCGTCGACGGTCATGTCCGTCGTGCCACACCTCTTCTGCTGAAAATCCTGCAGTACAGCGATATTCTTGATGGGCAGTTTCTTGTCGTCGGGATGTATCAGGCAAGAGCCGTCATGGTCGACGACCATCGAGAAGAAGTCCAGCTCCCTATCCATCCGGTACTTGTTCAGCCACTCATTGTTCTTCGTCTCGTCGTCAACACGCTGCAACTCCTTCGTCAGCCAGTCAAAGGTGATGTCGGCACCGCACACACAGGCCAGACAACCGCTCGAGTCGAAGAGCGGCTCTACGAACGTGCAGTAGTGGCCGCTCATGTCCGTACCGTCATAGTAATAGTAAGGATCGGACCAGAAGCCCTCCTTTGATTTCTTACCACGGACATACCAGTCCGACTTGGTATAGTCGTGACGCGCCGAACCAACCATGGTCAAAACGAACTCGCAGGTATCAGTATGGTGAACATAGGGTTCGAACCATTTACCCTTCTCCTCGAAATATCCGGGTTCGAAGGCAGCAAAATAGCCTCTCACGTCAGGAGCCAGGCTGGTCTTGCTCTTCAGGGCTGCAATAACGGCCTCAGGGGAGTCCAGGTGTTTCTTCACCTCGTCAAACACATTCTTGGCATTCGTCTCCATCCCCTTGATAGTCGTTGCCATCTTCTCCGAAATGAGGTTCTGCAGACCCACGTAGCGGGCATTCGTCTCTGCACGCATGGCATACGAGAATGCCCAGAACGAGACTCCCACGCTCACGATAATGACTGCCGTCACAGCAAGCAGCAAATATACAGATTGTCTTTTCATGATCAATAGATGTGGCTTTTTGATTAATTCTGACTGCAAAGATAACAATAATTTTCCACATATCCAAGAAATCCGTGCACTTTTTTCAGCAAAACAGGCCTTTCGGACAAACAGACAGGCGTACAATGTCCTTTGTTAACATAGTATAAATCCACCGCGCCGCTTTCAGTCCGAAAAGCTAAGCTTTAGGAAAATTAAGGTGAGCTTATTGAGAGAGAAGCCTGGCTTTTCGCGGCTAAAGATGCACTACTTAAAAGTAATTATGACATTTAGGAAAATTGCGTGTTTCCCCAGTGTTTATTGCGGAAGCGAGCGATTATGAGTTATGAGTTATGAGTTTAAGAGTGTAATAAGTCAAAATTTTTAGAGAGAAATTGAGATTTATAATATAATATATTATTTATAATATATTATATTATATATATTATATATATTATATATATACAAAACTCGTTATCAGGACATACTGCTCATTCCCCGAAAACACAACTCATTTTCCCAATGATTTTGCAGCTTAAACTCATAACTCATAACTCATAATCGCGCAGTTACACAGTGTTTACTGCGGAAGCGCGAATTTTGCTACAAAAGACAGAACTGAAGGGGCTGCTGGACAGAGCGCAGGAACCACTGGATGCGGGAGAGCCACTCATACTCAGTACGCACGTCGTAACGGGCCCAGGCAGAGCCGAAGTAGTAGCTAAAGGAAGTAGAGCCGTTGTCGCCGACGACGCCCAGCACGTGGTTGTCCTGACGACGGGTGGTCACCTTGCTGTTGGGGAAGAGCACGGCCACGTAGAGCGGTGCCTGGTGAACGTTGGGCTGGTCGGTGGGGTCGGTATAGGCGACGTAGTTCTCGCCGAGGACGTAGGACTCACGGTCTTCGGGCTGCAGGACGACACCCGAGCAGAAACGGACTGTTTTCGCGGGAGTGGCCTTAGCCATCTGTTTCTTGAGGTTGGTGATACCTACGTACCAAACCTCCATCTTACAGAAGTTCGAGCCTTTGTCGAGGGTGATGACACGGTTCTCGACGACACGCACGCCACAGACCATACGCGGACTCTGTTCCAGACGGACGGAGAAGCGCAGGGGGCCCTCGTCGAGTACCTCATAGTGCTCGAAGCAGTAAGGCATGACCAGCGAGTCGCCCACCATCAGGGCCGGCGCGCCACAGCCCAGCGAGGCTCCGACGCGGTAGGGGTCGAGGCCACGGCCGTGGTCGTAGTGGTAGGAGATGAGGCGGTAGAGCGAGTCGCGCACGTGCCAGTTGTTGCGATAGATAGAGTCGATGCGGGGAATAGTCACCACGTCCTCGATGTAATAACGGTCGTCGACGACCAGCTCGGGCGTGTTCTTCGTCCACACGTCGATGCCGTAGGAGCGCTCATGGGTACGCTCCAGTGCAGGGCCGTAGACACGGTAGGCGCCGCGGTCGTTCTCCCAGGCGAAGTCATCCTTACGCTCGGGGTGTAGTGCACCGTGGCAGACCATCGGGAACTGTGGGTGCGTGCCACGCGACAGCATGAAGCGCGCTGCCCCACCCTTGCGGACGCCCACCTCGAGGAGCAGTTTGCCGTCGAAGGTCAGCTGGAACGGCACGTCGAGCCCCGCAGCATCGCGGACACGCAGGCTGTCGGCCACCGTCCTGCCCACGGTCTCGAAGACAGGGAGTCCCAGCCGCGGCAGCACGCTGTCGAGGGGAACCTCCAGTATCTGTTCACGATACTCCGCCGTGGGATTGGCGACTTCAAGCGTCAGCGACTGCGCCCCTGAGGGGCAAAATGAGAAATGAAAAATGACAAATGAGAAAAGAAGCCGTTTCATCGAAGCTCGCTATTAAAGAAGTTTAGACACTGACGGAACAGGTGGTTGCGCGTGTTGCCGCCGTAGATACTGTGGTTGCGGTTGGTGTAGACCAGCTGACGGAAGTCCTTGTCGGCCTGGACGAGGGCCTCGACATACTCCGCGGTGTTGCGGTAGTGGACGTTGTCGTCGGCCAGTCCGTGACAGAGCAGCAGGGCGCCGCTGAGCTTTGAGGCGCGGGCAATGGGGTTCACCTCGTCGTAGCCGCTCTGGTTCTCGTTCGGCGTGCGCATATAACGCTCGGTGTAGATGGTGTCGTAGTAGCGCCAGCACGTCGGCGGTGCGATGGCGATGCCGCAGCGGAAGACAGGACGACCCTCGGACATCGACATCAGCGTGTTCCAGCCACCGTACGACCAGCCCCAGATGGCGATGCGGTCCTTGTCGACATAAGCCTGCTGACCAAGCCACAGGGCTGCCTCCACCTGGTCGCGGGCCTCAAGCTCGCCCAGTCGCAGGTACGTACACTTCTCGAACTCGGCACCACGGCCGCCCGTGCCGCGGTTGTCCACACAGACGCAGATATAGCCCTGCTGACAGAGCAGCTGCTCGAGGATGGCACCGTTGCCGTTCATGCCGATGCCCCAGGCGTTCTTCACCTGCTGGGAGCCAGGGCCACCATACTGGTACATGATGACGGGATAGCGCTTCGAGGGGTTGAAGTCCTTGGGCTTCACCATATAGCCGTAGAGCGTCACGCCCTCGCCGGTCTTGAAGGAGAAGAACTCCTTCGTGCCCATGTCGTAGGCATCGTACTTCTGGCGCAGCGCCTTGTTGTCGACGAGCGTGGTGAGCGTCTTGCCCTGGTTGTTGCAGAGCGAGTAGACGGTAGGCGTATTCAGGTCGCTCCACGTCAGGATGAAGTTCTTGAAGTCCTTCGAGAAGATGGCCGTATTCCAGCCCTTCTTCGGCGTCAAGCAGTCGGTCTTGCCGTTGCCGTGGCTGACGAAGACCTGCTGGTCGGTGGGACCGTTGTTCAAGGCAGCGAAATAGACGTCGCCCGTCGACTCGTCGTAGCCATAGACATCGGTAACTATCAGCGTCCCCGTCACGCTGCGCATGAGCTGTCCGTTGAGGTTGTAGATGTAGATGTGGTTAAAGCCGTCGCGCTCGCTGGTCAACACGACGTGGCGGTCGGTAATCTGCAGCTGCTCGAGCGTCTCCTCCTTGATGTATTTCTCCACCTTGTCCTCGATGATCATCGCGCAGACCGTCGACAGCGGGTTGCACATATAGACCTTCAGGTTGTCCTGATGGCGGTTCATCGTCAGCACGCAGACCTTCGAGGGGTCGCTGGTCGGCAGCAGGCGGGGAATGTAGCCGTCCTGGTCGAGCGGCAACTGGAGCGTACGCGTCTGGTGGCTCTTGATGTCGTAGCTGAGGACGCTGACCTTAGCGTTCACCTCGCCCGGCACGGGGTACTTGTACGTGTACTCGCCGGGATAGTCGCGGAACTCGCTGCGCTCGGGGGCCAGGCCCTTGAACATCTGCATCGAGTACTGGCGCACCTTGCTCTCGTCGAAGCGCACCCACACCAGCTGCTGGGAGTTGGCGGTGAAGGTCATCGCCGAGTTGAAGGAGAACTCCTCCTCGTAGACCCAGTCGGGGATGCCGTTGATCACCTCGTTGCGCTTGCCGTCCTTCGTCACCTGGCTCTCGGCATTGTCGTAGAGCAGCTTCACGAGGAAGATGTTGTTGTCGCGCACGAAGGCGATGACATTGCCGTCGGGGCTCCAGACGGGCGTCTGCTGCGGACCGCCATCGCTGAGGGGCTCGAGCTTGTTGTTCTGGATGGTGTAAATATAATAGGTAGCTGTGAACGAGCGGCGATAGATGCTCTTTGTCTCCGTCTGTATCAGGATGCGCTTGCCGTCAGGGCTCATCGTGTAGCCATCAATATAAGCCACCTGCGGGCCACGGGCCGTAGTGGCGTCGAAGAGGACACCCACCTGCTTGCCCGTACGGAACGAGTAAGCCACGATACGCTTACCGTCGTCCGAAATCTGGGCATAGCGCTCGCCGTCGCCGAGCGGTTCCACAGCAGCGATGGCCTCACTACGGAAGGCACCGCCGACAATCTCCTTCAACTCCAGTCTCTGTCCTGCAAAAGCCGTCAGCGTCGCCATGAGCAGCAACGTGCCGACAATCATCATTCTCTTCATAGTCTTTTTGTTACTTGATTGATGGTGCAAAGTTACAAAAAACGAGAGAAATGCAAAAGAAAAACTCGCTTTTATTTTCATTTCCGAGTGCTACGTAAGTTCAGCACAGCCAAAGTTACAAAAAAATAGCAATACCCACCATTTTCTACCATAAATTTAAGTTTTTTCCTTTGGCAGTTTCACGGATTCTTTGTACCTTTGCACACTCATTTATAATAAGGTACACAAAAAGGATAAAACACAAGTATGAAACAAACAGCCATACTGCTCCTGCACTGCCCCGACCAGCCGGGTATCATTGCGGAGATCACGAAGTTTATCACGGATAACAAAGGAAACATTGTCTATCTGGACCAATACGTAGACAAAGAGGACGGCATGTTCTTCATGCGCGTGGAATGGGAGCTCGACGGATTCCTCATCCCGCGCGAGAAAATCAAGGAATACGTTGACACGCTCTATGCACAGCGCTACCAGATGGTGGCCAACCTCTACTTCAGTGACCAGCGCCCGCGCATGGCCATTTTCGTATCGAAGATGAGCCACTGCCTCTACGACCTGCTGGCACGCTGGAAGGCCGGCGAGTTTGCCTGCGACATACCCTGCATCGTCTCGAACCACGAGGACCTGCGCTATGTCGCCGACCAGTTCAATATCCCCTACTACGTCTGGAGCATCAAGAAGGACCACTCGAACAAGGCTGAGGTGGAGACTGCCGAGATGGAGCTGCTGAAAAAGGAGAAGGTGACGTTCATCGTATTGGCACGCTACATGCAGATCATCTCCGACGACATGATCCGTGAGTACCCGAACCACATCATCAACATCCATCACTCGTTCCTTCCCGCCTTCATTGGCGCCAAGCCCTACCACCAGGCATGGGAGCGCGGCGTGAAGATTATCGGTGCCACGAGCCACTACGTGACGGCCGACCTCGACGCAGGTCCCATCATCGAGCAGGACGTGACACGCATCACCCACAAGGACACGCCCGAGAGTCTCGTGCTGAAAGGCAAGGACCTGGAGAAGATTGTCCTCTCGCGTGCCGTCTCGAAGCACATCGAGCGCAAGATCCTGACCTACCACAACAAGACCATCATCTTCAGCTAAGAGTGATATGCAGGTAGCAATCGTAAAATACAACGCAGGAAACATCTACTCGGTGGTGAACGCCCTGAGGAGACTGGGCATAGAGCCCCTGCTGACCGACGACGCCGAGGCGCTGCAGCGTGCCGACCGCGTGCTGTTCCCGGGACAGGGAGAGGCCCGCGGCGCAATGGATTACCTGCGTGCACGCCGTCTCGACGAGGTCATCCGCTCGTTGCGCCAGCCCGTGCTGGGTATCTGTGTGGGACAGCAGCTGCTGTGCCGTCACTCCGAGGAGGGCGACACCGACTGCATCGGCGTGTTCGACGCCGAGGTGAAGCGTTTCCAGCCACAACGCCACGAGGACAAGGTGCCGTGCATGGGATGGAACCAGTTGCGCTTTGCGCAAAATGAGAAATTTGAAATGAGAAATGAGAAATTGTTCGAGGGACTGGGCGAGAAACCCTATGTCTACTTCGTCCACTCGTTCTACGTGCCGCTCTGCGACGACACGGCAGCTATAGCCGACTACATACAGCCCTACTCTGCCGCTATGCACCGCGACAACTTCTACGCCTGCCAGTTCCATCCCGAGAAGAGCGGACGTGTGGGCAAGCAAATCATCAAAAACTTCTTAGCGTTATGATAGAGCTGATTCCCGCCATAGACATCATCGACGGTAAGTGCGTCCGACTGACCAAGGGCGACTACGACCAGAAGACCGTCTACCGCAACTCTCCCGCCGAAGTGGCCAAGGAGTTTGAGCAGTTAGGCTTCAAGCGGCTGCACGTCGTAGACCTCGACGGTGCCAAATCGAAGCATATCGTCAACGACGCCGTGCTGCGCAGCATCACCACCGCCACAAACCTCGTCGTGGACTTCGGCGGCGGCATCAAGACCGACGAGGACATCGAGAAGGCGTTTGCCGCCGGAGCCTCGATGGTGACCATCGGGTCCATCGCCGTCACCCGCCCAGACCTCTTCGGGCAGTGGCTCGAGAAGTACGGTGCCGACCGCATCATCCTCGGCGCTGATGTGCGCAACGGAAAGATCAGCATCAACGGATGGAAAGAGGACTCCACGGAGGACCTTCTGCCGTTCCTGAAGAAGTACATCGATGCCGGCGTGAAGAACGTGCTCTGCACGGAGATCTCAAAGGACGGCACCCTGCAGGGACCGGCCATCGAACTATACCGCGAGGTGATGGAGGCCTACCCCGAGCTGCACCTCATTGCCAGCGGCGGCGTCTCGTCGAAAGCCGACATCGAGGCACTGAACCGTGCTGGCATCCCTGCCGTGGTCTTCGGCAAGGCTATCTACGAAGGCCGCATCAACCTACAAGAATTGATTAATAGTCAAATAGTAAATAGTTAAATTGTCAAACAAAATGGGACTGGCAAAACGCATAATACCCTGTCTGGACGTCAAGGACGGTGAGACCGTCAAAGGCATCAACTTCGTGAACCTACGAAGTGCCGGCGACCCTGTGGAGCTGGGCAAAGCCTACTCTGATCAGGGAGCCGACGAGCTCTGTTTCCTTGACATCACCGCCTCGTTCGAAGGTCGCAAGACATTTACCGAAATGGTGACGAGAGTGGCCCAGACGCTGAACATTCCGTTCACCGTCGGCGGCGGCATCAACGAGTTGAAAGACGTCGAGCGGCTGCTCTATGCCGGTGCAGACAAGGTAAGCGTCAACAGCGCTGCCATCCGCCGCCCGGAGCTTATCGACGAGATCACCAACAGGTTCGGTTCTCAGGTCTGTGTGGTAGCCATCGACGCCCGCCTCGACGAGGACGGCTGGCATTGCTACCTGAAGGGCGGTCGTGAGCGTACGGAGCGCGGGCTCTTCGAATGGGCGAAGGAGGCACAGGAGCGCGGTGCCGGCGAGATACTCTTCACGTCGATGAACCACGACGGCACGAAGAACGGCTATGCCAACGAGGCTCTGCGCGAGCTGGCCGACAACCTGTCGATACCCATCATCGCCAGTGGCGGTGCCGGACGCAAGGAGCACTTCCGCGACACTTTCATCGAAGGTCACGCCGATGCTGCACTGGCCGCCTCGGTGTTCCACTTCGGCGAGATACCCATACCAGAACTGAAACAATACTTACATAAAGAAGGAATTAATGTTAGACTTTAAGAAGTGCGGCGGACTCATCCCCGCCATCATCCAGGACGCACAGACACGCAAGGTGCTGATGTTGGGATACATGAACGAAGAAGCGTACAACAAAACTGTCGAGACGGGCAAGGTGACCTTCTGGAGCCGTTCACGACAGACGCTGTGGACAAAGGGCGAGACCTCAGGGAACTTCCTGAACATGGTCAGCATCAAGGCCGACTGCGACAACGACACGTTGCTTATCCAGGCCAACCCCGACGGTCCGACGTGCCACACGGGTACCGACACCTGCTGGGGCGAGGACAACGAGGCTTCGCCGCTGATGTTTCTCCAGGAGCTGCAGGACTTCATCAACCGCCGCTATGAGGAGATGCCCGAAGGGTCGTACACCACCAGCCTCTTCAAGGACGGTATCAACCGAATGGCACAAAAGATGGGTGAAGAGGCGCTGGAGGCCGTCATCGAGGCTACCAACGGCAGCCGCGAGAAGCTCATCTACGAGGCATCGGACATGATCTACCACCTCATCGTGCTGCTCACCAGCAAGGGACTGCGCATCGAAGATGTTGCCGCAGAGCTGCAGAAGCGTCACGATCCCAACTGGGACAAGAAGCGCCGCGCCGCCAAGGCCGCCGGCACGATGGAGTAAATCGTCAAATAGTCAATCGTCAAATAGTCAAATCAACATGATGCTGATTAATTTCAAGAATGTCAACATCTCTCACCTCGACGGAGAGTCAGTACTCAAAGGTGTCAACTTCCACGTAGACGAGGGAGAATTCATCTACCTCATAGGACGCGTAGGAGCCGGAAAGAGCTCACTGTTGAAGACGATCTACATGGAGATGGACATTGACAGTGCCGATGAGGCCATCGTACTGGACAAGGACCTGACGACACTCAGACGCAGGGACATCCCCGAGCTGCGCCGACAGATGGGAATCATCTTCCAGGACTTCAAACTGCTGGGCGACCGCACGGTGGAGAAAAACCTGCGCTTCGTACTGAAGGCCACCGGATGGAAAGACAAGGAAGAGATAGACAGCCGTATCGACGAGGTACTGCGCCAGGTGGGCATGGAGGAAAGGAAAGGACGTATGCCCCATGAGCTGTCGGGAGGTGAGCAACAGCGTATCGCCATTGCACGCGCCCTGCTGAACAGCCCGAAACTGATTGTCGCCGACGAGCCCACAGGCAGTCTCGACCCCGAGACGGCCGACGACATCATCAAGCTGCTCCGCGAGATAGCACAGAAGGGAACGGCCGTGGTACAGACGACCCACAACCGCCAACTGCTGGACAAGTACCCCGGTATCGTCTACCACTGTGCAGACCAGCAAGTGACAGACGTCACAAACGACTACAACCAGCTGGTCATCGATGAGGATTTTTCTGATTAACAAGCAAAAATAAATAAAAAACATAAAGCTATGAAAGTAATGAAGTTTGGCGGCACCTCCGTAGGTACGCCGCAGAGAATGAAGGAGGTAACAAATCTGGTTACGAAGTCTGGAGAGCCCGTTTTCGTGGTGCTTTCAGCCATGTCGGGAACGACGAACTCACTGGTAGAGATCTCAGACTACCTGTACAAGAAGAACCCCGACGGAGCCAACGAGGTCATCAACCGTCTGGAGGCGAAGTACATGAAGCACGTCGAGGAACTGTACACCACACAGGAGGCCAAGCAGACGACGACGGACTTCCTGAAGGATGAGTTCAACTACCTGCGCTCGTTCACCAAGGAGATCTTCACTTCGTTCGAGGAGAAGTCCATCGTCGCTCAAGGCGAGATGATGTCCACCAACATGGTGGCTAACTACATGAAGGAGCAGGGCTTCGACGTCGTGCTGCTCAACGCCCTCGACTTCATGCGTACTGACAAGAACGCAGAGCCCGACCTCGTATACATCAAGGAGAAGCTGCAGGCCATCATGCAGGAGAACGAAGGCCGTCAGGTATACATCACACAGGGATTCATCTGCCGTAACGCCTACGGCGAGGTGGACAACCTGCAGCGCGGCGGCTCTGACTATACGGCATCACTCATCGGCGCAGCCCTGAATGCCGACGAGATACAGATATGGACGGACATCGACGGTATGCACAACAACGACCCCCGCGTGGTAGACAAGACGGCTCCCGTTCACCAGCTGCAATTCGAGGAGGCTGCAGAGCTGGCTTACTTCGGTGCGAAGATTCTGCATCCCACCTGCGTACAGCCCGCCAAGTATGCCGGCATCCCCGTTCGTCTGCTGAACACCATGGACCCTGAGGCTGAGGGTACGACCATCTCGAACAAGACGGAGTACGGCAAGATCAAGGCCGTGGCCGCCAAGGATAATATCATCGCCATCAAGATCAAGTCCAGCCGTATGCTGCTGGCAACGGGATTCCTGCGCAAGGTGTTCGAGATCTTCGAGAGCTACCAGACACCTATCGACATGGTCTGCACGTCGGAGGTGGGCGTCTCGATGTCTATCGACAACTCCGCACACCTCGGCGAGATTGTCGACGAGCTGAAGAAGTACGGCACCGTGACCGTCGACACCGGCATGTGTATCATCTGTGTCGTCGGTGACCTCGACTGGTCGAACATCGGCTTCGAGACACAGGTCATGGAGGCTCTGAAGAGCATCCCCGTACGCATGATCAGCTACGGAGGCTCGAACTACAACATCTCCTTCCTTATCAAGGAGGAGGACAAGAAACGTACACTACAGAGTCTTAGCGACACCCTGTTTCAAGAGTAAAAGCAGCGAGGAGTTATGAAAGGTATTTTCCCTGTAGAACGGTTCCAGGATATCAGGACACCGTTCTACTACTATGATACAGAACTGCTGCGGAAGACCCTGCGCGCCATCAACGACGAAGTTGGACGCCACGAAGGGTGGCATGTCCACTACGCCGTCAAAGCCAATGCCAACCAGCGTCTGCTGAGCATCATCCGTGAAGCGGGACTGGGTGTAGACTGCGTCAGCGGCGGCGAGATAGAAGCCAGCGCCCGTGCAGGATTTCCGGGCTCGAAGATGGTCTTCGCTGGTGTCGGCAAGAGCGACTGGGAGATCAACCTCGGACTGGAGCACGACATCTTCTGCTTCAACGTCGAGAGCATCCCCGAGCTGGAGGTCATCAACGAGCTGGCAGGTGCAAAAGGAAAGATTGCACGTGTAGCCTTCCGCCTGAACCCCAACGTCGGGGCACACACCCACGCGAACATCACCACAGGACTCGCCGAGAATAAGTTCGGTATCGCCATGCGCGACATGGTGACGGTCATCGAGCACGCCCAGCAGTTGGCAAATGTCAAGGTCGTCGGCCTGCACTTCCACATCGGCAGCCAGATTCTCGACATGGGCGACTTCCAGGCACTTTGCAACCGCGTCAACGAGTTGCAAGATGAGCTTGAGCGTCACCGCATCCGCGTAGAGCACATCAACGTCGGCGGCGGTCTTGGCGTCGACTATCAGCATCCTAATCGTGTACCAATCCCCGACTTCAAGGCTTACTTCGATACCTATGCCAAGTTCCTCCGTCTGCGTCCGGGACAGACGCTGCACTTCGAACTGGGACGTGCCGTCGTGGCTCAGTGTGGCAGCCTCGTCACGCGTACATTATATATTAAAGAAGGAGCTACGAAGGAGTTCGCCATCGTTGATGCCGGCTTCACGGATCTGATACGTCCGGCGCTCTACCAGGCCTATCACAAGATTGAGAACATCACCAGCGATGAGCCCAAGGAAGCCTACGATGTCGTGGGACCCATCTGTGAATCGACGGATGTCTTCGCCAAGCAGACAGACCTGAACCGTTGCCATCGCGGCGACCTTCTGGCCATACGCTCGGCAGGTGCCTACGGTGAAATCATGGCCTCGCAGTATAACTGCCGCCAGTTGCCGAAAGGCTACACCAGTGATGAGCTATGAAGAAACTGTCCGTCATCCTAATAGTCAAGGACCAAAGCGATGCCCTGCGCGACACACTACCCCAGCTACTGGCGCAGCAGTGTGAAGGCGATTTCGAGGTAATCATCGTTGATGAACAATCTACCGACGAGACGGCCGAGTTGCTGAAAGCCATGAAGGAGGAGCACGACAACCTCTACACGACCTTCGTACCGCAGTACCACTTCCAGCGCGATCCACGGCGATTGGCCTTCACCATCGGCATCAAAGCCGCCAAGGGAGAATGGGTGGTCTGCAGCGACATCAGTTCGTTGCCGCCATCGGAGACGTGGCTCAGCGAACTGGCGGAGAGTTGCACGCCGTCGACAACGGTACTGTTGGGATATGTCAAGAAGAACGGCGACGTACTTTTGAAGGCTTATGATGACATCAGTCAGGCACGACAGGTAGTCAGCAAAGCTGAGCACCACCGTAAGCAGGAGAAAGGCAGTTGGATGCACTTCATGCATCATGAATACAACTTCTTCGCCGTACGTCGGGAGCAGGGCCACGACATCCTGCGATTCTTCGAGACAACAAGAATGAAACGCCTATGAAGACGCTACACCTCTACCCTACTGACGAACCTCTGATAGCCGCCCACGTAGCCCTGCTACAGGAGGGCGAGGAGCCGTTCAGCGGACAGCCGGACATCGTACACGTCCACGGATGTTGGCGATACAACATCGTGAGACAGGCCATGCGTGCCCACCGTCAGGGGGCGCGCATCGTCATGACGCCGCACAACGGGCTGTCGCCATGGATCGTTAGCGAGCGCCGCATGACTGAGAAGCTGAGCAAGACCCTGCTCTGGCAACGCCGCATGGTAGAGAGTGCCTATGTCATCATTGCCCAGGGACCGATGGAGAGCGAGGCTCTGACGCAACTCGGCTGGAACCCACGCATAGAGATCATCCGTAACGCCGTCGTCACCAACAGCATCACCCCCGAGGCCACGCGCCGCCATACCCTTGAGGTATACCGGAAAGTGCTGGATTCCAACACTATAGAGCAGATGAGCGATGAATGTCGGCGACTGATGACCATGCTACTGAAGGCCGGCATCACCGGCGACCGCCGATGGGTGGCAGGCGAGGCCCCCGACATCAGCGAGACGGAATGGCGGCGCCTGCTGGTATATGCCGACCACGAGAACGTCCGTACCGTCATTGACCGCGGCACACACGTCATGGGAATACGTGCCCCATACATTGAGACAGCCCATATCAAGAGCTATCTCCCCACCAGCTACCAGCTTCCGAAAGTCGACAACCATACCGTTGAAGGTATAGTCAGCGAGATGCATCAAAGTACGCTGACGCTACGCCAGCTCGTGGAACTTGACCGTGCCCTGCGCCGTCCCGATGCCGACGACGAGACAATCATCGAAAGACTCACAGAGAAACGGCTGGCACGCTACTTCCGCCACGTGCTACAGCTGCTGCACGAAGTGACACTGTTGGACGAAGGGTTCATGCCGGCCGACCCCATCGACGACAAACAGACGCAGAAATTGAGACGCCAATTGCTCGCACACCTGCGCATCTAAAACGTTCTCTCACATCTTTTTTCGCCCCACGAGCGTTTTTTTCAAGGAAATCCTTCGCTCGTTCAGCTTCTTTTTTGTATCTTCGCACCGTGAAACAAACTATAAATAGATGAACACCACGGATATGCACTACCTGAACCTGCTGTCGCAGTCGTTTCCAACGATTGCCGATGCAGCGAAGGAGATTATCAATCTGGAAGCTATCATGAACCTGCCGAAAGGCACAGAACACTTCCTCGCCGACATTCACGGCGAGAACGAGGCTTTCGAGCATGTGCTGAAGAACGCCTCGGGTAACATCAAGCGCAAGGTGGGAGAAATCTTCGGGAACAGCATCCGCGAGTCGGAGAAGAAGGAACTGTGCACGCTCATCTATTATCCGGAACAGAAACTGGAACTCATCAAGGCCACAGAGGAGGATATGGACGACTGGTACCATATCACCATTCACCAGCTGGTGAAGGTCTGCCGCGATGTCTCCTCGAAATATACCCGTTCAAAGGTGCGCAAGGCACTGCCACAGGAGTTCTCGTACATCATTGAGGAACTACTGCACGAACGTACTGACGACCAGGACAAGGCGGCCTACGTTGCCGTCATCGTCGACACCATCATCTCTACAGGGCGTGCCGATGACTTCATCTGTGCTATCTGTAACGTCATCCAGCGTCTGGCTATCGACCAGCTGCACATCCTCGGCGACATCTACGACCGAGGCCCAGGAGCGCACATCATCATGGACGTCATGCGACGCTACAACTCATGGGACATCCAGTGGGGTAACCACGACATCCTGTGGATGGGAGCTGCTGCAGGCAACGATGCCTGTATCTGTAACGTTCTGCGATTGTCACTGCGCTACGCCAACCTCGCCACACTCGAGGACGGCTACGGCATCAACCTCGTGCCGCTGGCTACCTTTGCATTAGAGAAATACGGCGACGATCCCTGTGAGGCCTTCATCCCGCGACTGCTGAAGGACACGAAGATTGACGAGAAGACGTTGCAGCTGACAGCGAAGATGCATAAGGCCATCACCGTCATACAGTTCAAGGAGGAGGCCCGCATCTTCCACCGACGCCCGGAGTGGCAGATGAAAGACCGTTGTCTGCTGGAGGCTGTTGACAAAGAACGTCAGGTTTGCACCATCGCCGGCAAGGACTATGCGATGAGCGATTGCAACTTCCCGACGGGACTCGCAGAGCTGACCAGCGAGGAAGAAGAGCTGATGAAGAAGCTCCACCACTCTTTCCGTGTCAGCGAGAAGCTACGAAAACACATACGTACCATCCTGAGTCACGGTTGCATGTACACCATCTGCAACCAGAACCTGCTGTTCCATGCGTCAGTACCCCTGAACGACGACGGCACATTGAAAGAGGTGGAGATTCTCGGCAAGAAATACCAGGGCAAGGAGCTGATGTCATATATCGGCCAACTTGTCAGGGCCGCCTATGAGAGTGACACTGAACCGGAACTGAAGGCTTACGCCAAGGACTACTTCCTCTACCTGTGGTGCGGCAAGGACTCGCCGTTGTTCGACAAGTCGAAGATGGCTACCTTTGAGCGTTATTTCCTCACCGACAGCGAAACATACAAAGAAGAGAAAGGCGCCTATTTCCAGTTACGAAACAATGCCGAGGTCTGTGACCGCATTCTCGACGCATTCGGTGTCAGCGGTAAGAACCGCCACATCATCAACGGTCACGTACCTGTCCACGCCTCAAAAGGCGAGAACCCCATCAAGGCTGGCGGGCGGTTGATGGTCATCGATGGCGGTTTCTCGGAAGCATACCACCATGAGACTGGTATCGCCGGCTATACACTGGTATATCACAGCCGCGGTTTCGAGCTTGTTCAGCACGAGCCTTTCACATCCACAAAGGATGCCATCCTGCGCGGTACCGATATCAAGTCGACAACACAGATTGTCGAGATGTCGGCCCATCGTACACTCGTTGCCGACACGGACAAGGGCAAGGAACTACGCGAACAGGTCAACGACCTGCGCCAACTACTGAAGGCCTACCGCCACGGCATTATTAAGGAGAAAAGAGACTAAAACTTAAAACAATACTATTATGATTACACTATCCATGATCCTCCAGCTCTGCATCGTCCTCGGTGCACTTTGGGTTGGCTCGCGCTACGGCTCACTGGCTCTTGGCGCTATCTCAGGCATCGGCCTGGCACTTCTCGTCTTCGGTTTTGGCTTAAAGCCCGGCACCCCTCCCACGGATGTCATCTACATCATCATCGCTGCCGTTACCTGTGCAGGTATCATGCAGGCATCGGGCGGCATGGACTGGCTCATCCAGATAGCCGAGCGGCTACTGCGTAAGCATCCAGACCGCATCACGTTCCTGGCTCCGCTGTGTACGTTCTTCTTGACGGTACTCGTTGGCACAGGACACGTCGTATATACCTTAATGCCAATTATTTGCGACATCTCACTAAAGAAAGGCATCCGTCCTGAGCGTCCCTGTGGTGTGGCCTCTATCGCCTCGCAGGTGGGTATCACCTGTTCGCCCATCGCTGCTGCCGTCGTAGCCTTCGTCACCATCTCCAACGAGAATGGTTTCGACATCACCATCCCCCAGGTTCTGATGATTTCCATTCCTGCCTGTATCTGTGGTCTGATGGCAGCCGCAACGGCCAGCTACCATCGCGGACTCGACCTCGACAAGGACCCGCAGTTCCAGGCTAAGCTGAAAGACCCCGAGCAATATAACTACATCTACGGCAACTCTGCCACCACACTCGACAAGGAGATTGCAAGAGAGTCGAAGAATGCTGTCTTCATCTTCCTCGCTGCCCTGTTGGTCATCGTCATGTTCGCCGCCCTCCCCTCACTGTTACCTTCATGGGACGGAAAACCGCTGAAGATGAATATCGTCATCCAGATTGTCATGATCTCGGCAGCTGCCCTGATGATTATCTTCTGCAAGGCACAGCCGAAGAAGGCTGTTGCCGGTCCCGTCTGGCAATCAGGTATGGTTGCTGTCGTCGCTATCTATGGTATCGCATGGCTTGCCGACACCTATTTCTCAAACTATCTCGACGAGATGAAGCTGATGCTCGCCGACGTCGTCGCCCACTACCCGTGGTCCATAGCTCTGGTATTCTTCCTCGTCTCCGTGCTCATCAATTCGCAGGGTGCAGTCGTCGTGGCTATGTTGCCACTGGCCTACCAGCTGGGCATCGCCGGTCCCGTGCTGTTGGGTGTCCTGCCTTCGGTCTACGGTTACTTCTTCATCCCCAACTACCCGTCGGATATCGCTACCGTGAACTTCGACCGCTCTGGAACGACCGTCATCGGTAAATACCTGCTGAACCACTCGTTCATGATGCCTGGCCTCATCTGCGTCTTTACATCGACCATCGTGGCCTACATCCTCTCGCAGATTTTCTTCTAAGATGCTGACGTAGCGACACAATAAAAGCCCGACGGTTGTCGGGCTTCTTGTGTTGCGGAGGCAGATTCGCGCTCGGCCCGAAGGGACGCTTCGCTTGCGAAGAACGTCGACCGGGAGCACGTGAGGATGCTGACGTAACGACACAATAAAAGCCCGACAGAGTCGGGCTTCTTGTGTTGCGGAGGCAGGAGCGGCAAAATCCGCACTTTCTGCCTTTTGCAACTCTGACTCGAAAGCCTGTATTGATGGGCTTTTTGGCTTATTCATGATTCAAAATTCTAACAGTCCGAGTTTTGTCCCTTTTCTTGCATAATACTGATAATCGAATCTAGTTGCTCGTTTACCTTCTTCAGGTCAGCGATACGCTCATCTTTTTCTTTTATAACCAGTCTTAACGCCTTATTCTCTGCCTGGAGTGACTTTAAATCCTGATTGACAACAGAGGAGTTTACAATATTCTGATTTCCGACAATAAACGGAGATGCGCCGATTTTGTCCGAGCCACCGAAGAAATCATCAAGGGAAATATCCAAGATGTTACACACTTTCATGGCTGTTTCGATAGTCATATTTGGCCTTCGGATAAAATCACTGATAGTCCTGTGTGTATCCTCTCCCCACATAAGAACGGCGAACTGTCTCTCAGACAAGCCGCGTGCCTGCAGAGTTTTTTTCAGGAAATCCATATTGACATTGATACATTCATACCTCATATTATACAATTATGTTAAATCCTCTTAAAGACGGAAGAATTATTCCGTCAATATTAGGATTATTCCGTTTTTAATATTAATTTTGCCACAAATTTAATTATTTAATCCGAAATATACAAGAAAATTATGGCAGAAAATGAGAAAATTGACGTGAGGGTTTATTACCAGTCACTATCGAAAAAGGACAAAGGAAAGTTTCTTCGGTACCTGACTCAGAGGTACGACTATCCGACCGCTACGATGAGCGGGAAACTCAGAGAGAACAACGTCAGCGAATTGCGCCGCGATGAGTTGGAGAACATCACCAAGACCATAGAGACGGGCGTATGGAGGCAATAGAGTTTAGGGTATCACCAGACGGTAAGGTTTACTACAAACAAGGTAAAGCCGAGGAAAAGCGGCTTACAAGGTTCTGTACGGGTATCTGTTTGGAGGTACTTGGTATCATCAATGAAAGATTCCCTGGCGCATGGGCAAGGCTTCGCTTGTTATACAAGCCGAAGAACAATTCATCAGCAGCTAAAGACGTTGCCGCATTCTCCGTTGTTGAGCGCTTTATCCGCTGCAACTTTGGAGAGCATGATCTGCTTACACCAGATATCGAGAGGGACATCCTGCATTTTGAGGAAGTCCGCTGCCCTCTTAGAGGAATGTGCCCGGATGAAAATATCATCTGTAAACCTCAGAGTCTATACAGGTTGACACCTGCAGAAAAGGAAGTCGCCAAACTGTACCTGAGGGGGGACACATTCGATATGATTGCAAGGGAATTGGGGAAGTCCCCATCTACTGTAAAACAGCAGCTTTGGAAACTGAAGAAAAAACTAGGTGCAAAAAACTGCAGGGAAATCATTCGAGTATTGCGAATTCACAATATCTAAAACTGAGACCGTCCCGCCAAGCCATAATAAAATTAATACACTATTCGATAATCTTTGTGGCGGGCGGTCTCTTTTAACTTAAAACAATGCATCCGGATTGTGTAATTTGCAATGAAAGGCGCAACTGCATCAATGGTGCAATGTGCATGAAATTCAAGAAATATATAGACCGAATTAGTAAAAAGTTATGTGAAGATGAAAGTAGGTGAAAGAGTAATTGTAGATGCTGCTGTCACAGGTGACGGTATTAATCATCACGGATTCATAGAGGATATCTATGATTTTTTGAGAACATCGTTTTTTGACGTACACTTTGACGAACCCACCCCATGGGGGGTGTGGGGTGCGACAGTGACTAATCCTGGACTGATAAGAAAGGAGATCGAAGCATGAATATAGTTATAACCCTTCCCAAACAATTGATTATAGCCATCATAGAAGGAACAAAGACTTTCGAGATGCGCAAATGCCTTCCCAAACACATGAAAGTAGGTGAGGATGGTTTCTTTGTCGTCGAGAAAGGCACGAAGAGAATACACTGTTGGTGTCGCGTCGATGAGATACAGACTGTTAGCGGCTTGTTTTCCCTTACGAAAGAAACGTGTAAAATGCTTGCTGTGTCTAAAGAATACGTTGACACGTATCGCTCTAACGCAAAGTTTATTTACCTGTGGCGCATAGGCAAGGTAAAACGGTTCGAAGATGGTGCGGTAACATTACAGGATTTAGTTGTTGACATGGCACCTCAATCTTTTGCTTATTGCCCTCTTTCTTTTGGTGAATCATTTTAAATAAACAAAAGTATGGATAGACATTTTTTTATTTCTGTTTCGACTTACAAATCAAACAGAATGGGCGAGGAACTCAGTTCCTATGTTGAGAACAAATACCATCATATGGTAGTACACAAAAATGACTTCTTTGATATAAAGGCAGACATTCAGGAGAAGATGCAGGAACTGGAAAAGAAGTATAAAAGATGTAAGCCGTTTCGCATCACCTTCTATGAATTCAGAGACCGCTATGGAGTCGAGTGCCCGGATATAACCGTTCGACCCGACACCGATACTGATAAGATTGTGCTTTGTCTGCGTTCAGATTATGTAAGGAATGCGATATTAGAATATAGGAGGCCATAGTATGAAGAGACAAAAAATAAAATTGAGCCTCCCAGCCATAAAGAAATTTCGGGAGGCTATAGCAAACGGAAACATTGGAACCTATCTGATTGAAACCGGAGAGAAAGTAAATGCCGGAAGCGTTAAGGTGAAGTACACTCTAAAGAATCGCCCTTGGGTAGTTACTGTTGAAGCAAGAAAAATTCATAAATGAAGGACTTATGAGTTATTTTCCTGAATTTGACAAGCACGGGCGTTACATCGAGTCTCCCTGCTATGGCTGTGAACTGCCCGATTGCAGCTTCTGCCCAAGAGAAAACAAATCTGTCGAAGAATGAAAACCCCTATCACATATTACGGAGGCAAGCAGATTCTCACACATGAGATTCTGGAATTGATGCCAGCCCACAAGATATATGTGGAGCCGTTCTTTGGTGGTGGCGCGATATTCTTTGCCAAAGGTTCGTCATTCCTCGAAGTTATCAATGACACCAATGATCTGCTGATTAACTTCTATCAGCAATGTGTGGATAACTTCGAGGCCCTGCAGCACAGGATCCAGAACACCCTTCACAGCGAAAGTGAGTTCAAGAAAGCCCGGACCATTTACAACAATCCCAGATATCGGAGCAAGCTCGATAAGGCCTGGGCTGTTTGGGTGATGACGAACATGAGCGTGATGGCCACCCCTCGAGGAGGATGGAAGAGGGACAACGGAACGGGTGGCTCACATATTGGTATCGGAATGGACAATCACAGGAAGCGCTTTACATCGCAGATTTACGATAGGCTCAGCAAAGTGCAGATCTCCTGTCATGATGCCATCGACGTTATCAAGGAACGTGACACTCCAGATACATTCTTCTACCTCGATCCTCCGTATATCGGTGCTGAGCAAAAGCACTATAAGGGCTATAAGAAAGAAGACTTCAAGCAGCTACTCGATGTCCTTTCCAGAATTCAAGGAAAGTTCATCCTATCGAATTTCAAAAGTGATATCCTGCAGGAGTATTGTGAAGCCAACAATTGGAATATTAAGGTTATCTCTTTGAAGAGCATGATACCAGCTCTTATTCATAAACCACGTAGAAAGTACGAGGTTTTAGTTTGGAACTTTACCCAGGAACAAAGTCAATTAAAATTTGAATAGTATGAAATTTTACGTTTGCGGAAAAATCGGCAAGAACAATCCAAGTCCGGAGACACTTGCCAAGTTCAAGAAAGCCGAGGACATGCTAAGAAGCAGAGGTCACGAAGTGTTTAATCCTACAACCAGCGGCCTAGGTCGCCATGCCGAGAGCCTGGCGCAAGCAGCTGACTATGATACTTCCTTTTATCAAGAGATCTTGCTACTTGACCTTGTGCAATTGGCACAATGCGATGCCGTGCTCGTGTTGCTGGATTGGCATAATTCGCCAGGAAGCAAGCCTGAGCTGATGCTTGCAATGGCTCTTCAAATGCCAATTTACCAGGAGGCTCCAAACGGTCGCCTATTCCCGGTTAAGTTCGACGTCAGAAGGATTATTGAGTATCAGGAGCCGGAAAAGGCCTTGACAGTCGGAGAGGTAATTGAAAAACTTAAGGATTTCTCACCTGACACTCCCATGGTGATGAGTGCAGACTTTATGCTAGGTGAACCTTTTGTGCAAAGCTTCGACCGTCAGATTCATGGACCAATCTATGAGGTAAGGGCGAATGATGATCTGAGAGTAAACTGTGGAATGACTGCAGTATTAGATGCATACTTGAATTGCACCATTAACTTTGATTGATTTATGAAAATACCCCCCCCACTATATGTAGTTACAGGTCTATGGCACGGCAAAAAGCGCGAGGCCATCAGCCTGCCATGCAGCCGTCTGAAGGCTGTAGAGTTGAGAGACTGGACGCGCAGAACGTTCCAGAACATCAACGTGTATGTGGATATTCAGATAAGTGAGGTAGTAAGGATTTGAACGGATAAACCGTGTATTTTACATCCTGCCTGACAATCACTATATTTGCAACCGCAAGTAAGACCGAAGAGTTATGATAGACCAAAAGTACATTGACATGATCATCGACCGCGTAGACCTCGAGAAGGTTGTCTCGGGCTACGTTGGTGAGATGAAACGCAAGGGACATCGCTCATGGGCGTGCTGTCCCTTCCATCAGGAGAAAACTCCATCGTTCTGTGTTGACACCGCCAAGAACCTGTGGCACTGCTACGGCTCGTGCCAGGAGGGTGGCACTGTCATCAAGTTCATCGAGAAGATCGAGAACCTGCCTTTCCCGCTGGCCGTAAAGAAGCTGCTGAAGGATGAACTGCACATCGACCTTCAGGATGCCGATATACAGTCAACGCCTGAGGAGGAAGCTAGGCACAAGAAACTGGAGTCCATGCGGATCATCAATGACTATCTTTCCCAATGGTTCTATCATCAGCTGTGGCAGAATGACCCTGCGGCAAAGGCGGCAAAAGACTACATGCTGGGCAGATGGGATGAAGAGTACTGCAAGGAAATGCGCATCGGCTTTGCCCCTGAGGACGGCAGGAAGGTCATTGAGTACTGCGAGAAGAAAGGCCTGAACTTCGACTTACTCCAGGAGATGGGTATCCTGAAGATGAGCGAGAAATCGCATCAGCTGTATTGCGTCTATCGTAACCGCCTGATGATTCCCATCCGCGACCGCTACTCGAACATCATAGGCTTCACCGCCCGTACCATGGACGGGGAGGATGACCGCAAATACATCAACTCCAGCGAGAGTGACCTCTATAAAAAAAGCCAATCCATCTTCGGCATCGAGCAAGCCATGACAGCGGCCAGACGTCAGGAAAAGATGTTCCTGGTCGAGGGAGGCCCCGACGTCATGAAGCTGCAGTCCGTCGGAATCCTCAATACCATTGCTTCACTGGGTGGTGCATGGACAAAGGATCAGTTCCTGCTATTGCGTGACTACCGTATGCAGAACATCACGCTGTGCTTCATTCCGGACAGCGACATTCCCAAAGCCGGGGAGAAACTTGGTGCCGGATTTAAGAACGTGCTGAAGAACGGAGCCCTTGCCATGGAATGCGGCTTCACCGTCAGTGTCAGGGAAATACCAAACGACCTGGAGGCAGAGCATCCTAAGAAGGTCGATCCTGATGAGTACATCAACCGTGACACTGACCTTGCCGGACTCACAGAAAAGGAGTTCCTGCTATGGTACGTGGAAAAGTCCCTCGATAAGGAGGCCACAACGGAAGACCGGCAGAAAGTCATCAACAGCGTGTGCGACCTGCTGGTGTGCATCAAGGATGAAGACCTGCAGGAAACCTATCTGTCGAAGCTCGCACACTACGATGGTACCAAGCAGCTGTGGCGTAATGCCTTCAACTCTGCCAAACGACGCAAGCAAGAGAAACTGTCGAGCAAAAACAAACGTGGCGATATCGATATGCTCAGACAGTTCGGCTTCATCGAGGAACACAACTGTTATTTCGGTACCACCAAGGATGGTGATAAATCTCAGTGGTCGAACTTCTCTCTGAAGCCCCTCTTCCACATCAAAGATGACCTGAGGCCTGTGCGTCTGTTTGAGATAAACAACAATGAGGAAGAGGACAGAGCGGAGATCATCGAATTAGACATGGAGGTGCTGACATCCTCGAAGTCACTGAGAAAGAAACTGCTGGGTATCGGTAACTATATATGGATGGCCAGTGACCAGGAACTGATCAAGCTGCAGTCCTATCTGGCGAAAGTGACTGAGACAGCCGTAGAGATCAAGCAGCTGGGATGGCAGAAGGAAGGCTTCTATGCTTTCTCCAACGGCGCACTTGAAGACTCAGACTGGCACGATATCGATAAGATGGGTATTGTGCGCCTGAAAGCCGGTAAGTTCTACCTCCCTGCACTGTCACAGCTCTACAAAACTTCCAAGGAACTTTATGTAAACGAGCGCAAGTTCCAGCTCACACGCTACTCAAATATATCCCTGAATGAATACTTCACGAAGATCTGCCGTGTGTTCGGCCCCAATGCCAAGGTGGCTTTGACATTCTACATGGCCTCACTCTTCGCGGACATCATTCGCCAGCGCAGCGTGAAGATACCGCTGCTGAACCTCTTCGGCCCTCCCGGATCAGGTAAGACCGAACTGGCTCAGACGCTCATGTCATTTTTCCAGATTGACTATGAAGCACCGAATATCGAGTCATCCATCCCGTCGCTGGCCGACGCCGTGGCCTCCGTCAGCAATGCTCTGGTGCATCTCGACGAATACAAGAACGGCATCGATATCAAGAAACTGCAGTTCCTGAAAGATATCTGGGGAGGTGTAGGCCGTATGCGCATGAACATGGATAAGGATAAGAAGCGTGAGCAGGCCCGTGTGGACTCGGCTGTAATCATCACCGGTCAGGAGATGCCGACGGCAGATCCCGCACTGTTTACCAGGCTTATCTATCTGACATACGATAAGCACTCCTTCAGTGAGCAGGAACGGCAGGAGTTTGCCGATCTGCAGCACTGGCGAATGCTGGGAGCCTCTCACATCACCATCGAGATCCTGAAGCACCGCGATAAGTTCGAGGCCTCTTTCGGTAATGCCTGGCGCAAGGCAGAGGCAGACGTGAAGTATGCCCTGCGTGGTGAAGGTGCCATCGTTGACCGAATACAAGGCAACTGGACGGTGCTGCTGGCCACCTACATAGCACTGGAGGATGTGCTGCAGTTGCCTTACTCCTACGATGACCTGCTGAAGCTATCGACGCAGGGCATCCTCCGACAGAATGAGATGTCGGCCAGCGTCGATGAGGTGGCAGGATTCTGGAATATCATCAGCTCTGCCATACAGAAGGGCATCCTGATGAAGGACCAGGACTACAAGATAAGATACAAGCGGAAGCTTCGTACATCGAAGCAGAAAGATGAGATGGACTTCGAGAAGAACATCCCAATCCTGATGATCCGAAAGAGCGTCATGCTTTCCACCTACCGCGAACAAGGCCGCCGTATGGATGAGCAGATACTTCCGCAAGAGTCCATGCTTCACTATCTGGAGATCACGCCGGAGTACTACGGCTATACCACCTCTCCTGAGCGTTTCAAGAAGTTCAATGCCAACGGCATGGCAGAGAGGGAAGAGATAACAGATGAGAAGGGAAACACTGCAGGCTTCCGCACTGTCTGGAGCCAAGACCGTCCCATGTGCTTCAACTACGAACTGGTGAGCCAGAAATACGGCATCATCCTCGACACCTATACAGGTGGAGAGAACGATACGCCACCCCGTCCGGAGCCGGAACAGGGAGAGCTTTTCAGAGAGAATGACGAAGATGCACCATATTAGTCAATTACTCATAGGTCTATTTGTTTTAGGTGGGGGTGGCTGTCGTGAGGCAGCCACCTTTTTCGTACGCTGTGCGAGCGCGCATTAGGCTCTAACGGCCTTTAAAAACACTTTTGAGAAGTAAAAAAGTATGTGTTACATTTGTAGCAACGTGTAGCAACTTTATAACGTACTGATTTTCAGCACAAAAATGGATGTAGCAAAGCAGAAAATTTTGTAGCAACAATGTAGCAATTTGTAGCAACGGACTATTTCCTTTTATAATTTGTAGCATTGTAGCAGCAATAATGTAGCATGCTACAAAGAGACTACAAACGTAACTCGTTGATACTTAGGACTTATATTCTATGCGTCTCGTTGCTACACGTTGCTACACATAATGTCCTCGTGTGCGCGAGATTTTTCCGCTTAAAAACGGATATATCGAAATAAATGATTATCTTTGCACCCAAAACCTGATGAATATGAGCAAATTCGTTGTTTATCTCAAACTGCAGCCTTTCGTTGCGCAGTGGCTTCACCACCACTTCGGCAACCCTGTACAGTTCCAGCCGAAGTCGGTTGAGAACTCAACCATCCTTCAGTTCACACAGAAGCTTCCGGATGGCATGCAACCGGATACGGCAGCAGAAGGTCTCACGGCCGTCTGCATCCCCGACAATGAGAAAAAGGATCCTGCAACCTACAACTATCTCGGACCGAAAGGAAAGGAAGCGGTCATTGACTGCATCGAGAGGACATTCAAGCTGATGATGTGGAACGAACTCAATGACATGTCAGACGTCGGTTGCTCCGTGCTGGGTGCCATCGATGCATGGTGTGAGATGCACGGCATAGATATCGAGTATGACCGTACGATTCTCATGCGGTATAACAGGATACGCAATTCGTATGTGAAGAAGGGTGTGGATCTGCGCCGGAGGATGAGGAATCACGATAAGTTGTTTAACAAAAAATAACGTAATAATTCACTCCCATGATAGCCATCTTTTTTTTACTGGGCGTGAAAGGCCGTTAATACCCGTAATTCCCGTGAAATCCCGTTAAGCACAGAACATATCCGTTAAACCCCAATAAATACCGATAAAAGATGAAGCAGATCAAAATTGTAAGAAAGGTGGAGCGAATCTCCGTCACCAGTCTTCAGGGTATGACCCGTATTTCGAAGACTGGCGTTCGGCTTCCTTCTGGCATCAGCTGGCAGTCGCTAAACATCAAGCCTCACGCGCAATTGTCTATTAGCGACAAGAAAGTGGACGGGAATACCGTTTGGACAGCCAAGCTTATATTCAAGACTTGTGAGGAGTTCGAGGATCGTGGAAGATATGCCTACCGTTGCAAGCTCCACAACGGCCAGTACCGGCTGATAGGCTCCGATGAAAGACCCTATCCCATTGCCTCTGTCCTGGAGTCGATGCCGGAAAACGTGACCGACAACCAGCTGAATGAAGTCACCGTCAGCTGGCAGTCACCGTATTTTATCCCCTATATACAGGAATAACAGGTATTTTTTAATTGATATTCCATTGTCTATCTTTGCCGTAGAATTTGCAAAATCAGACAATGGAATATCAGTTTATCATTTCCGGAGAGATCGGTGTTGCCTTCGACTGGTGGACAGGCCAGCGCGGTACCACCGCTAGTCAGGTTAAGAACTTCCTCGATGCCCACAAGGATGAGGACGTTCATATTGCAGTCTGCTCTCCCGGCGGATACGTCGATGCAGGACTGCAGATCTACCAGCACATCAAGAATCATGGCCGTGTTCACTGCCACATCATCGGTATGACGGCAAGTGCAGCAACCTTCCTCACCATGGGAGCCAAGGAGGTTGACATGGTTGACGGATCTCTGATGCTCATCCATAATGTTTCTACTGAGGTCTGGGAGTGGCAGATGGCCAACAAGGAGCAGCTCGACCAGCTCATTGCCTTCTTCCAGAAAGAACGCAAGGATCTGGACACCATTGACCGCGTCATTGCCTCGCTCTATGCCAAGAAAAACGGCAAGAGTGTCGAGGACTGCATGACGAAGATGACGGCTGCCGCTTGGCTGTCGCCTCAGGATGCTCTCGACTTCGGACTGATCGACCACATCGTGGAAGATGAGGACGTGAAAAAGAAGTCGAACCGCCTACGCACAACTTTTACTAATTCCATATTCAAGGATTTCGGTCTTCCTTCCCTGCCTGCGGACACGACGGATGGTTTATCAGCCGTCGTGGACCAGGAAGGTAATCCAGCTGAAGGTTTCATGCAGAAGGCGACTGCGTGGATGCAGAAGCGATTTCCTAAACTTTTCGCCGAAGAGAGTATAAACCCAATGACAAAGAAAGTTTTAGCTTGCCTGTGCGCCTTGCTGGCTGTACAGGACTTCGAGGTGACGGACGGTAAGATAACCCTCACCGAGGAGGATGCGGACAAAGTTGAGGGTCAGTTGGATAAGCTGGGAAAGGATCTGAAAGCCGCCAAGGATGCCGAGAAGGCTGCCAAGGATGCTCAGGCCGACCTCCAGACGAAGCTCGACCAGGCTCTGCAAGACGTGAGGGATCGCGACACGCAGATTGCCAACCTCAAGAAAGCCCCAGGGGCAGAGGAACCAGGCTCTGCCGGAGAGAGTGCTAATGGTGCGCAGGATATCAATTCTGCCACTGAGTTGTATAACAGTGTAAATGTAGATTGATCAATGGGTCCTTTTTTGAATCTTGGTCAGCCTGTGGTAGATCCGCAGGTAACCTTTACTCCTGAGGAACTGAGCAAGTCGTTCCAGAAGTATCGCAAGGAGCTTATCCTTATGCCGATGTTCGCCATGGCCGCTGCCATGCAGCACATGGGATTCCGTGACGGTATCCGCTATAAGGAGCACCTCCACGAGATGAAGGGAAACTTCGAGTTCGGTAACTACGATAAGTATAAGAAGGGCGACGGTGCCGTTCAGATCGTTCAGCGCACGCTGGAGACCTTCTTCGGCAACTGTATCGAGCCCATCGACCCCAACAGCATCTATCAGACGCTGTGGGGCAGTGACGTCACTAAGGGCGAGGCCCTGAAGAACGTCGACTGGACGAAGCGCGTATGCGCCTATATCATGAAGAAGCTCGGTGAGAACATGTTCCTGAACATGTGGACTGCCAAGCACGACCCCACCAACACCACTA